>OLSO01002292.1_pt1 | contig 12032 bp, 1 predicted proteins | sample 1672441 | NCBI WGS metagenome assembly OLSO01 (sample SAMEA3136686, study PRJEB25190) | human gut metagenome | biome: human gut; feature: human-associated habitat; material: faeces | place: Austria | collected 2013 | reverse complement strand
GATAAGCGGCACAAAGGACACGGATTTTGAGTCGCTTCTGAAAGCCGCAGATGCGCAAATGTATGAAAACAAGAGGCAATACTACATCGTGACAGGGAATGATCGGAGAAAGCACAGCTTGTGAGAGGAAAAATGCTGCGCATATAAGCGTAAAACTGTACGGTATTTCACGACTTTGACCGCACAGGGCAGCACGGTTCGTGATGTCGCTTTCAAGCAGATGGATGTTGCATTTAATCAGTCTGAAAATGCCCAGACGAGCATTTCGCCTGGGCAAATAGTGCACCGCCTTTCATTAATCCTATTTTTCTCCGGTTGTTGTTTCGCTAAGATATAAGGCTTAGGAGACTATTACCGAAAGTAGGTTGGGATGAGGCAGTTTAAGCGTGCTGTGGCTTTTGCCCTCACCTTTATCATGTGCGTCGAGGCCCTTTTGGGTAACGGCGTTGCCAGCGCGGTCGCCCTTACGCTTGAGGACGCCCAGTCGTGGCAGGACATTGTCCAACCGTTTACCGAGACCGATGCGGCGCGGGAGTCGGATGACAAGACCGGCTCGGACGCCGCATCGGACGTCTCGTCGAGCGATAGTTCGGATGAGGCTAGCGCGAGTGCTTCGAACGACGACAAGTCTGACGCAAACACTTCCAACAACACCACCGCCTCCAACGAGGACACTTCTGGCAACCAGGATGCCGTTGACGTGGTCCCGCGCGACTGGTCGCACGATGCCAGCGCGCTCACGGTATCCTCCGAGGGCCTTGCCTTTGACAAGCGCTTGGGAGAGCTTGCTGGAGCAGGCCCCATCGAGGAAATTCCTGTGCAGCTGCCTGCCTCGCTCAACATCAAGTGTGTTCTCAACACGGCGCTGCTTGAAGGCGACACCTTTACCGTCGATCTTCCCGCCGGGCTCACATTCGACCTCGATTCGGCCAAGCTCCAGGACAATGATGGCATCAAGCGCATTGCCCTCTACCGCTTGGACGCTGAGGGCAATACCACGCGTATCCGCCTGGGGTATGCACAGCTCACTGCCACTAAGCTTACTGTGGCTTTCGCTACTCCGCATGACGAGCAGACCGATGCCGACCTTTCCTTTGAGGCTAAAGAGTCCTTTGACGTCGATGCCGATGTACTGCTCGATTCCGCGCTCCTCAAAGACGAGGAGTCAACGCTTGACTGGGCGATACAACAGACGCAGACCGAGGGCGTGCGCACTTGCGAGCTCACTATTCCCGCGCGCTCCCATGTTGAGGAGCTTCTTGGGATTGATAGGGCCGATGCTTCCTCAACGGTTGCCGTCAATGTGGCGGGCACCTCCCAGGATCCGGTTTCTGCGGTGACCCCTGTGGATTCTTACGGCAGCAAGATCACGTTCACCACGCTTTGGGCCGATAACAACAACGCCAACCGCCCGTCTGCGGAGGCTCTCCAGAATCGAAACGAATACCGTGTGTTCTATTCTCTTGATGGCGGTAAGACCTATGTGGCGCTCACCAAGGACGGGGATAACCTGTCCGATGAGGCGGCCACGCAGCTCGGATTTACCCAGAAGACCCTCGATGTCGCCAAGACCGATGGCCACTTGGTAAGCGTTGCAGCGTCCACGGTCTCCGAATACGAGGCGTCTGTAGTACTCGCAGGCAAGCTTCCCGCCAAGGTCGTGACGCGAACGGACGACGGCACGGCGCAAGAACAGCCCATCACGTATGCAATTTCCCACGTGACGGCGGGCGCTGGGGCCGTGGAAGTCAAAACTGGCTCGACGCTCTATCCTAACTCCAACGCCGACCCTTCGCAGCGCTCTGAGTCTGGCGACTACATCGTGCCCGACTCCTCCATGCTGAGTGACCGTACGGACTATGTGGAGCCCTATGCCAAAGAATGTCTGATGATGCTCAAAAACGTTAGCTTTAACGTCGATGTCCACATCGGCAACGATATGGTGGATCACAACCTTTCCGGCGATCATGGCTGGTATTCGAGATGGGGTAAGTACCTGACCCTTACGGCTGCGCGGCATATGGGTGCGTCTGACGACAAGGATGTAAGCAATATCAACGGGGACGGTCTTCTGCAGCTCATCGAACACGAGCTCTTTAGTGTTACCTGGAATGACAATGCTTCCAACAACTATGTTATAAGCGGTCGCATGCCGGCCTACCATCCATCCGGCGTGTCGATGAAGTACCGCCTGATCCAGCAGACAATAGATAACTCCGGCACCTCCGGCTATCGCGATGCCTACGAGGTCTCCTACGACAACAAGGTCGTTCCCGACTATGCGAGCGATATCTCCGCGTGCTACAGCGGCGGCACTATGACGGTGCGCCATACGGGCACCACGCGGTTTGAGGCTACCAAGGTCTGGCTCGACGACTACGCGCTCGGTTCGACCGATTCCAATGGCAACGAGATTTCGCGCCCTGCGGCCACCTATACCCTGTGGCGCTATTCCGCAAGGCCCGGCAACGATGCGCGGAGCGCGGCGCAGGTGGTCGTGACGACGGGTGATCGCAAAGGCGAGTTCGTAAAGCTCGAGGTCACGGCCGAGCAGAATAATAAGCTGGGCGCGAGCTACAACAGTGAAAACGGTTCCATCAACAACGCTACGATGGACCTTGGGAAGATGCTGCGCGATAAATACGGCAACGATGGCTTCACGCAGCTTGCCAAGTACGATCCCGAGGGCTATCCCTATATCTACCAGCTCCGCGAGTCGACGCTCGCGGGTTATGAGCATGTGTTCGGCAAGGTCGACAACGAGGGCAACACGACGGGCGATCTCGGTCCCAACTATTTCAGTGCAAGCGATGCAAACACCGAGTATTTGTTTGATGGATGGATGCGCTCCGATTCCGACAACTTTGGCGTCTACAACGGCGGTACGCTCACCAATCGTCGTGCTGAGACCGAAACCGTTAGCGCCAAGAAGCGCTGGGATATCGGCGCCTATCAAGATCAGCTCGGTACCGTCGAGGTGAGCTTTCAGCTCCAGCGCATCCTTAAAGAGCATGCTACATACAACAACGGACAGTGGTTCTCTAAGGAAGAACCCATGTATGGAGCTGATGGCTCGCTTATCGGCACCTATACCTGGAACGACGTCGCTGACGGTCGCGTCACGCTTAACGGCTGGAGCGCCGAGAATTCTGAGCAGTCCTTCTCGAAGAGCGGTCTGCCCCGATATGACGAGCTGGGCAACGAGTACGTTTACCGCTGGCAAGAGGTTGAGGTGCTGGACACGCAGGATCCTGACCGGTTCTTTGCCTTGCCTACCACACCGGACGGCCCGTTTGCGTTTTTTGGCACGTTTACTGATGCTAACGGCAACCAGAATCTCCTTTCCTTTAATGGCGAATATGATGCTAAAGAGAAATGCTTTGTCAACAGCTACGTGGATACAGTTGATGCGACCGTTGATAAGTATTGGCAGGCCCTTGATGCCGAGGGCAATCCTATTTGGACACAGGATGCCAAACAATGTGGTAATGGCGTTGCTCCAAAGGTAACGGTCAAGGTAATCCGCAACGATTCGCTGCTTACAACGATTGAGCTGGACGGTCGCGTTGATCCCACGCCCAATCTTCAGACGATTCCTGGCTCTTCCTGGAAGCTTGGCTGGTGGGAGAGGAGTCCTTGGCATGTTGAGTTTATCTGTCTACCCAAATATGACGAGAACGGATCTAAGTACGACTACCTCTTTCTTGAGGAATCGGTGGATGGCTTTACCCTAGACCATACGGTTCGCGGTATCGACCCCAAGTCTCGCAATATCTATACCAAGTTTTATAACCGGCCCGTGATTGAAGGCAATGCCTCCAGTTCGAAATTTGCGGTCTCCAAGAAATGGCTTGATAGCGGCAACGCTGCCTCCCGCGTGCCTGTTGAGATTGGCCTGTATGCGAACCACGATATCGTTTCTCAAAGGGATGAAAAGTTGGCCTATAGAGAGGGTGAACTGATTAATAAGGTCACCCTTAACGAAGAGAACTCTTGGTACGACGAATTAAATGTCCCAGTTGGCGGGCTTTCCAAGGATGACGTCTCTATCAGAGAGCTGTCTACGCTTAATAGCAGCGATACACCAGACGACCTAGAATATGAGGTCATCGATCGCGATACTGCTTTTCGCAGGGCTACATACGGCTCCGCCGAGGAGATTGCGGCCTATGGTTCGCTGCTTAGAAATTGGCCTGAGACAGATACCTCTACTCGCATGATCTCCAAGAACCTTTCGCAGGGCTTTTCGTATGAGGTTTCGTATGGGGAAAATCGCGATAAAAATTCTCTCGAGGTCACGAATCGCCGCGTTGGTTCGGTGGATATCTCTATCGATAAGACCTGGGCTGACGCTGGATCTGCTGCGAACAAGCGTCCCAAGGCTCAGATAACAATCTCTGCGCCCGCATCGAGCTCCGAGTTTACGTTTGTCTGTGACAACAGTCGGGAGCTGTTCGTTAGGGTTGCCGGTAAAATCGACCAGCCTCTAAAGAAAAAAGATTCGGAGGGCAACTTTAGCTCGCTAACTGGGTCTGCTGACGCCTCCGTAAACACCGATGTGATTATTTCAGAGGATTCAAAGTCCATTACCTTTACGGTCGATGTGACCAAGGCCTCATCCTTCTTCTCCGTCGTGGGACTTCCTAAGTACGATCTTTCCGGCGCCATCGTTGATTGGAAGGTCGAGGAGAATATCGTCAATGCCGGTGACTATCGATCCGTCGGCGGACTTTCGAGCACAGACTTCGGTTCGCCCTGGCACCAGGAAGACCAGCTCAACTATTCGTTTACTAACAAGCGTACGGGCACCAAGGACGTGACGTTCCATACCAAGTGGTTCGACCACTACGTCAAGGACGTCCTCAACCAGCGCCCTGACGTTAAGCTGGTGCTGTATCGTGCGGCTTATACGTATGACGATAACGGCAATATCATTAAAGATGGCAAAGGAAATCCCGTAATCACGCTCTCGTCGGTTTCTCCTTCCGAGTACGACGGCAACTTTGAGTGGGTGTCGTCCGACCAAGCCGATCGCCTGCGCAACGACACCAAGGGTGACTTTACCCAATACGCCACGTTCAAGAACCTTCCCAAGTACGACGGCAACGGCGGACAGTACGTCTATTACGCGCGTGTGGATATGAATGTCCTGGATGACACCAAGGGCGCGCTCGACTACTATGATGACGATACGGTTTCGCAGGATTCCTATACAAAGGACCCCGGCTCGTGGAATAAAGCAGATGACGAGGTTAGATCGTTTGCCGATTACCTCCTTGCAGACAACGACCAGCAGTTCGTTTACCGTGAGGACTCGACGTTCAATTTCCATATCCACGGCTCGGTAACGGTCTCGGGTGAGAAGCTGTGGGAGAACGTCCCTGTCGGTTACTCCAAAGACGACTTGCCGGCGATTTCTATCTACGTGCAGCGCCGCTTGCTTGCGGGTTCGTACGGGGCTGACGGCAACTGGACCGATGTCACTGTTTTGCCTTGGTCTGGCCTTGCATTGACTGTGGATGATACGCAGGCAAAGGGCTATACCGTGGCCAGCTCTAATACGGGTAAGACCGACTCTGGTCAGGAGATCCTTGACGGCAAGACTGCTGTGGCCTGGACGGACAGCCTTGAGAAGGACGGCAATAACTGGACGTTCAGCATCGGCCAGTACGGGGACAATTCCAATAGCAACGCTCTGCCGAGCGATAATAAGCTCGCTGCCTATGATGCCGAGGGACGTCGCATTGAGTACCGTGTGCGCGAGGTCATCGATGGCATTGTTGGTAAGGACGGGTGGCACCTCACGTCCGAAAGCGAACTCGAGAAGGCCTTTGACAAGGTCTACGATATTAGATATACGGACTTCTCGATCAGGAATACCTATAAGTCTAAGCAGGGCAAGCTCACGCTGTACAAGGTCTTTACGGGGCGTGCCGACGTTGACACCAAGTACCCCGACTCGACGTTTAGGCTGTACCGCTACTACGTCAAGGATGATGACTCCAAGAGCGCTCTGACCTTTGTGGCTGAGCAGACGCTCAAGGGCAAGGACGTCAATCATGCCACCGAGTCCGGTGCTGTCACGTTTGACAACCTCGACATCTACGCGCCCTCAGGTGCCAAGTGGCAATACGTTGCCGTTGAGGTTGTGCCCAACGGCTACACCGCCACGAGCGGCAAGGGCTTGCTTGCCGCCGATGCTTCTGGTTTTAAGTCTTCGGATGAGTGGGCGAATAAATATGACGTCGTTCTTCCCACGGACGTAAAAGGCACCCTCTCCATGGGTCCCACCGTTGAGCTTGATGAGAACCCCTCCGCAGTGAGCGAGACGTTTAAGAATGCCTACGTGGTTGATTCGGTTGACCTAAAAGGCCAGAAGAAGTGGGTCGACAGCAATAATATCTTTGGCACGCGTCCGAAATCTATCAAGCTGACGCTTAAGCGCTGGTACCAGAGCGGTGGCCCCGATGAGGAGAACCCTGGCGGCGTCACGCTGCAAAGCAGCGATCCTTCTAGAGCTAACTACATCGAATGGGATAAATCCTCCGGAGACATCTGGACCTATACCATCAAAAACCTTGAGAAGTGGGCACCCGACGGTACCGCTTGGAAGTATGAGGTCTCGGAATCGCCTGCTGACATGCCATACCAATACAAAATCAATGCCAACAATAAAGGTGGATCGTGCCTTTCGACCGATCGTCCTAATTCCGAGGGCGTTCAGTTCCCGTTGATCCAGAATGAGTTGATGGGCCAAGTTGGGTTTAAAAAGAGCTGGGATCGCCTTGACGCTTGGGCACAGCGTCCTGCTCAGTACTACACGCTTCAGGCTCGCAAGCTTGGCTCCAGCGATGAATGGCAAGAGGCCGGCTCGTTCTTTGTCTCGTGTGGGATTGTCGAGGTCGATCTCGAGAAAGATACCAATTATGACAATACGGGCCTGATCGCCTATAAGCTTCCGGGCAGCAATCGATATACGGTCGATAAGCTCACCGCGGACGCTACAGATTCCACCACGTATGACTCAAACACTACTTGGACGAATCTTCCCTTGGAAGTCAAGACATCGAGTGGTGGGGTTAAGGTTGAGTACCGCGTGGTTGAGAGCCTGCTTATCTATGACAAGAAGGCAGGCAGCTCCAATACCGACAAGAAAGCAGGCAGCTCCAATACCGTCAAGGTCTACCTCGAGTGCGATAGGGACGGGAATTATTCAATTAAGAATTCCGCGGCGAGTGTCTACCGTCCCTCTCAGTCTGAAACCCATGAGCCAGATAGCCCAAACTGGAAGTCAAACATCACGAATGTGTGTACAGTGGGAACCACTTCTGTTACGGTGCAAAAGACCTGGAATGACTGTGGCAACGCTTGGGTAACACGTCCGGGCACGTCTTCTCCAAATGACTCCTGGGCTACGACGTTTGTCCTGCAGCGCTCTTCTGATGGCGGGCGTACGTGGAAGTGGTTTACCAAGTACGGGTCCGTTGTCGACAATCCATTTAACGGTTCGATTCTTAACGATAACCTGCTTACCCGAAAGGTCGCAGATACCAATGTTTCCTTTGATAAGTTGCCTACGCAAGGCGTTGGTGTGAACGGTCAGGCCGTTAATTACAAATACCGCGCAGTGGAGCTGGTTAAGGGCAGCTATGAGGCCACGACTGTTTCGGCGGATGTTCTCGCTATAAGCGACGACCGCTCGATGCGTCTTGAGCTGGTGCCGGCCTCAGAAGAAGGGGTTCAGCGCTATGTGAACACGCTGGTGACGACCACAGTTACCGGTACTAAGACTTGGAATGACTGGGGCACGGGGCTTGCTTCGACGCTTGATCCTTCTACCTGCGGTATTAAGCTCAATTTGTATCGAAAGGTTGCGGGTGGCAGCGAGGAGCTTGTCAAGGTTGCCGATGCCACTGGCGCCCTGCGTGATGCTGCGCCCACGTGGAGCAAGAATGAAGATGGCACCTGGACCTACGAGTTTACGGGATTGCCCCAGACCGCCCAGAACGGCAAGGTGTATTCCTACAGCGTGAAAGAGGTCGACGGGTCCGTTGCCGGTTGGTATAACGCTCAGAATGATAAGGGCAACCTTACCAACGCTGCGACGCGCTTGACGTTTGACAAGGTCGAGGGCGGAAGCGGTACGGGCGTTGCCGCCGATACGAAGCTCAACGGCGTGACGTTTGAGATCTTCGATAACACTGGTCAGATGGTTGCCACGTGGTCGCGCGATGAGAATGGCGCTGTCTCCGTTACTGTGGAGGACGGTTATGGCAAGGCTGGCGCCGGCGAAAACGCTGGCTGGATCGTGGGTTTGCCGGCAGGGGAGTACAAGGTTCACGAGGCTGCTGTTCCTGCGGGCCATGTCGCCGTCGCGGACTTTTACGTTAAGATCGCTGACAACGGCAAGGTATCGTTAGTGGACCCGTACGGTGACCTTAAGGTTCCTGACGATCAGGTTTCTGACGATCGCTTTAGCTTTACGGTGATCGTTCCCGATCCGGTCTATCGCTCGGCCTTTAAACTCAAGAAAACGTATGAGCATGGCGGGTCCCCCCTGCCGGTATCCGGTATGACGTTCGATCTCTACCGAGGTTCGTATAGCGCGGAGGCGCAGAACGGCGGCGGTGTGAAGATCGCCGAGATCGTGACGGACGCCGACGGCAAGTGGGTCGCGGACGGCTCCGCTGAATGGCTCAACCGCGAGTACGCCTTTGGCGTGCTCGCCGGCTACTTTGTCAGGCAGTCCGACGGCCTGCCCGCGGGCGACTATTACCTGGTGGAGACGGGCGAGTCCGCGCTCACCAAGAAGTCCGGCGCGGTGAAAGCGTTCACGCTTAACGCGGGCGAGAGCGGTAAGACTATTTCGGTCGATGTCAAGAACGACGAGTTCAACGCGGGGTTCGCCATTGCCAAGCGCGATTCCAATACCAATGCGGCCATTAGCGGGGCAACGTTTAAACTGGTCTATACGCCGATGAATACGACCTCTCCCGTTGAGATCACGGGACTCAAGAGCGGCCAATCTTATGCTCTTGATGGCACGGGTACGGCGCTCGATTCGAGCAAGACGTCCTATGCCTCCGATGGTGACCTTAAAGTCTCCGGACTCAAGAAGGGCAGCTACCAGCTTGTCGAGGTCGCGCCGGCTACAGGCTATAAGGCGCGTGGCGACGGTAAGGCCGACGTGGCTACGTTTAACGTTGCGGACGACCAAAACGGCTCGTCCAACGTCCTGGCACCCAACGGCGGAGCGGCCCCGGTTGTTACCAACGAACCGTATCTGGGTAGCGTGTCGATGAACAAGGTCGACGACAACGGCACCGCCGTTCCGGGTGCAAAGTTCAAGCTGCAGCGCCGTGACGGTGATAATTGGATCGATGTTGACGGTGATGCTCTTGTGACCGATAGCAATGGTGCCATTACGGTATCCGATCTCGCTTGGGGTACCTACCGCTTTGTGGAGGTTGCCCCCGCGGACGGTTACTACGTGGGTTCTGGCACTGTTGCAACCAATGAGATCACCATCTCTGCAAGCAATGTTGAGGGCTCCGTTACTACGCCTTTGAGCTGCGGAACCGTTATCAATCATGCGCTCGGGCTTAAGATTCGCAAGGTTAACTATTCCCATGACGATTTGCCGGGCGCGCGCTTTGTCGTTAGGGGCGAGTTTGCTGATCGCACGACTTCCAAGGAGCTCGTGACCGATGCGAACGGCCTGGCCTCGCTGGGGTCTGCGCAACTGATCGTGGGTAATACCTATACCGTGACCGAGACCGAGGCCCCTGCGGGCTACAAGATCGGCGACGGCTCCGCCGCAAGCGCGTCCTACCGCTTTACCGTCAAGGCTGACGGCACCTTTGCGGCTGACGGCACCTATTCCAACACCGTGTGGTCTGCGGCGGGCACGGGCACGCTTGAGCTCACCATGAAGGACACGGCCAACGCCGTCTCGCTCTCCAAGGCGGATGCCGCCACGCGCGATTTTGTGACGGGCGCCACCTTTACCGTCGCCGGGCGCTTCTCCGATAGCGCCGACGGCTCAAAGACCGTCAGCCCCGTGGACGGCGCCATCGAGCTGCGCGGCCTTATCAACGGCGAGGTCTACCGCATCGAGGAGACCGTCGCCCCCGACGGCTACGTGCGCCTGGACGCTCCGCTCTGCGTGCGCTTTGACGAGCGCGGCGAGCGCCTTGTTGTGGTCGACGAGCGCGGAACGGCGCTCTCGCAGGCCCCCAAGGGCTGGGACGTGACTGACGGTCGTGCGATCACTGCCAACGATCCGCTCTACCGCTCGGCGTTCTCGCTGCAGAAGCTCTACAGGCACGGAGATTCCGAGCTGCCGGTCGCGGGCATGACGTTCGACCTCTACCGCGGCACCTACGATGCCTCCTTCCTTGACGGCGGTGGCGTGAAGATCGCCGCGATCGTAACTGATGCCGATGGCAAGTGGGGCGCTGCCGGCTCCGCTGAATGGTTCAACCGCGATGAAGCCTTTGGCGTGCTCGCCCGCTACTTTGTCAAGCAGTCCGACGGCTTGCCCGCGGGCGAGTACTACCTGGTCGAGACGGGCGAGTCCGCGCTCACCAAGAAGCCCGATGGGGCCGGGGCGGTGACCGAGTTCACGCTCGGCGACAACGACAGGGGCGCGGTGAGGGCCGTCAAGGTCGAGAATGATGAGTTCAACGCGGGGCTCGCCATTGAGAAAAGCGATGCCGCGACCGGATTTCCGGTCAACGGTGCGGGCTTCGAGCTCGTCTACACGCCGTTTGGCAAGACTGACTCCGTGACGATCTCCGGGCTTAAGACCGGCTGTTCATATGTGCTCGACGCGACGGGCACGCAAGTGGCGGCGCATTCCTCAAATGCGGACGGCTGCCTTAAGGTGACGGGCCTCAAGAAGGGCGGCTATCGGCTTATCGAGACGGTTTCCGCAACCGGCTATGCGCCGGTTGCGCCGGGCGGCTCGCTCGTGAGCTCGTTCGATGTGCTCGATACTGCCAATGGGGTCGGCAACGTGCTCGCCACGGCAGACGGCTCGGCTCCCGTCGTTACCAACGAGCCGCTGCTGGGTAGCGTGTCGATGCGCAAAGTCGACGAGGGCGGACAGCCCATTGCCGGCGCAACGTTTAAGCTGCAGCTCAAGAGCGGTTCGGACTGGGTTGATGTGGGCGATGGCCGCGCAACCGATACGGATGGCTCCATCGTGGTGACGGGTCTCGCTTGGGGCACCTATCGCTTTGTCGAAGTCGCCCCCGCGGCTGGCTATTACCTCGATCGCGAGGAAGTCGCTACAAACGAACTGACCGTTACGGCAGATAATGTGGCCGGTTCCATCGAGTTACCGCTCGACTGCGGCACAGTGACCAATACGGCTTTTGCCCTAAAGCTGCTCAAGCGTAATGGGTCCGGCGATGCGCTGCCCGGTGCGGTCTTTACTGTTGAAGGCCGGTTTGCTGACGGCTCCACTGTTGCCACGCTTGCTTGCGGCGACGATGGCATCGCCTCGCTTGGCTCGGCCCAGCTCGTGGCCGGGGAGACCTATACCGTGACGGAGACTTCGGCGCCTGCCGGTTACATGATCGGCGACGGTACCGCCGCGAGCGCATCGTTCTCCTTCTCGGTTGCCGCAGACGGATCTTGGTCCGCTGTGGGTGAGAGCAACCCCGCCGTCTGGTCCATGAGCGGCACGGGCTCGCTTGAGCTTGCTGTGACCGATAAGGCCCATACGGTCTCGCGTTCCAAGGACGGCATGCCCGGCACGGGCGACAGTCTGTTTGCTGTCTCTGACGCGCTCGCAACGCTTGGTCTCATGGCGCTTGCCATTGGCTTGCGTCGCACGCGTCGACGCAGCTAGGCGGTAATTAATTACGCCAAGGCGGGGCATACGGTTCATCACCGTATGCCCCGCCTTTCTTGTCTGGTGCGTTATCCCGCGTTAGCAGCTGCTCTGCGCCGCTCGTATCGCTTTCGCCCAGATCGCGTCGAAAATGTTGGTGTAAGGGTGACACCCTAGCGCCCGTTTAACGAAG
>OLSO01002291.1_pt1 | contig 12033 bp, 9 predicted proteins | sample 1672441 | NCBI WGS metagenome assembly OLSO01 (sample SAMEA3136686, study PRJEB25190) | human gut metagenome | biome: human gut; feature: human-associated habitat; material: faeces | place: Austria | collected 2013 | reverse complement strand
GATATCTGCATGTTTGGCAAGGCCGATATCACGAGGATCTACTACGATCAGTTTGCATCCTCTCTGAACTGCCTGACGGATCTGCATACCAACTACTGGATGTGCTTCTTCCGGGTTGGAACCTACCAGCATGATCACATCTGGTTTCTTGGTAATATCTTCGATAGGGTTAGTCATGGCACCGGAACCAAGAGTCATAGCCAGACCTGTTACAGATGCGGAGTGGCATACACGTGCACAGTTATCTGTATTGTTGTTTCCGAAGCAGGTACGAACCATCTTCTGTACCATGTAGATATCTTCGTTCGGAGAACGAGAACAAGCAAAACCTGCCAGAGATTCTGTACCGTATTTCTTCTTGATCTCCATAAACTTGGATGCAACAAGATCCAGTGCTTCATCCCAGGTTGCTTTCTCAAACTTTCCAGTTTCTTTATTTTTGATCAGAGGATCTGTAATTCTGGATGGATGATGTACGAAATCAAAGCATCCGCTACGGCCTTTGACACAAAGGAGACCTTTGTTGGATGGTCCATCGTATGCTTCTGTATCAACAATCTTGCCATCTTTGACAATAAGATAATACTGGCATCCTGTTGCACAGTGTGGACAGGTAGTAAGTACTTTCTTTTCGATCTGGTTGACACGATATTTCTTTCTGCGCTTCATGGTAAGTGCACCTGTAGGACAAGCCTGAACACAGTTACCACAGGATTCGCAGTTGCCGTCAATCCATTTGCCTTCACCATTGCCGATAATGGACTGGAAACCACGATCCATAGTTGCAATAGCACCTCTGCCTACAATCTTGTTACAGGTGTTGACACATCTGTGACAGAGGATACAAAGGCTTGGGTCATAAGTAAAGAATTTGTTACTGTCATCAATTTCTCCACCCTTTTTCTCACCTGTGTAGCTGGAAGCATCCAGGCCATACTCATAAGCATAATCCTGAAGTTTACAGTCACCATTTCCAGGGCAGGAGAAACAATGGATATTGTGATCAGAAAGCAGAAGATCCAGTGTTTTACGTCTGGAATCAATGACTGCATCTGACATGGTGAATACTTCATCACCCTCTGATGCCTGTAAAGTACAAGCCGTATCAATTTTTGTTCTTCCGTTATTTTTTACTTCCACTACACATAAACGGCAGGAACCGTCCGGCAGTAAATTTTCTATGTAACACAATGTAGGAATCTTGACTCCTATCTTTTTTGCTGCATGAAGGATGGTTGTGCCTTTCTCCACTTCAACAGGATTTCCATCAATCATCAAATGAATCATGTCATCCTCCTCCTTTTCTTTTTTTCAATACACTGATTTCTTAGCTTATACTGATTGCATCAAATACACAATTTTCCATACAAGTACCACATTTAATACATTTAATCTGGTCAATGATATGCGGTTCTTTCTTTTCTCCCGTAATTGCACTAACCGGACAATTACGTGCACATTTTGTACATCCCTTACATTTTTCAGGGTCAATCGTATAAACTTTCATTACCTCACAAACATGAGCACGGCATTTTCCTTCTACGATATGCTCTTCATATTCGTCACGGAAATTTTGCAGTGTACTGATAACCGGAAGCGGTGCACTCTTACCAAGTCCACAAAGGGAACGAGACTGAATAAATTTCGCCGTTTCCTCCAGTTTGTCCAGGTCTTTCATTTCACCTTTACCACCTGTAATTTTTTCAAGCAGTTCAAGCATACGTTTTGTTCCGATTCGACATGGACCACATTTTCCACAGGATTCTCTCTGTGTAAATCCCATAAAGAATTTTGCCACATCTACCATGCAGGTATTTTCATCCATAACAACCAGACCACCGGAACCGATAATCGCATTAAACTTCTTAACAGAGTCAAAATCAAGCGGTTCATCCAAATGTTTTTCTACCAGGCATCCACCAGATGGTCCACCAATCTGAACAGCCTTAAATGCGGCTCCTTTTTTAATACCGCCACCAATATCATAAATAATCTGACGAAGAGTTGTTCCCATCGGAACTTCAATCAGACCTGTATTTTCAATTGCTCCTGTTAAAGAAAATGTCTTTGTTCCTGAACTGCCTTCTGTTCCAATTGAACGATACCAGTCTGAACCATCTAAAATGATTCTGGCTACATTTGCATAAGTTTCAACGTTATTTAAAACGGTTGGTTTTTCCCAAAGACCTTTTTCTACGGTACGAGGTGGCTTTACACGAGGCATTCCTCGTTTACCCTCAATTGAGGCTGTCAGGGCAGAACCTTCACCACAAACAAATGCTCCTGCTCCACGGTTGATATGTAAATGGAAGTTCACACCTGAACCTAAGATGTTATCTCCTAAAAGACCATATTCTTCTGCCTGAGCGATTGCCAGTTTTAACCTTGCAACAGAAAGCGGATATTCCGCACGCACATAAATATAACCATCATGAGCGCCAACCGCATAAGCAGCAATAATCATACCTTCCATTAATTTATAAGGGTCACCTTCCATAACAGATCCATCCATAAATGCTCCAGGGTCACCCTCATCACCATTACAAACAACATATTTTACATCGGATTCAATTCGTGCCACCTGACTCCATTTTTTACCCATTGGGAAACCGGCACCGCCTCGACCACGGATTCCGGATTTTGTAATCTCATCAATGACTTCTTCCGGTGTCATCTCAAAAAATGCTTTTACAACTGCCTGGAAACCACCAGCGGCAATGTATTCATCAATAGATTCCGCATCAATATTTCCACAATGCTCTAGTACAATTCTGGTCTGCTGATTCAAAAACGGAATATCTTCCGGATGTTCACATGGTTTTTCCTCATGTTTATAAAACAGCCGTTCAATCGGCTCGCCTTTTAAAACAGTTTTTTCTACAATCTCTTTACAATCATCCACCTGGACATGCACATACTGTAAATGCTGTGGTTCAATACGAACTAACGGTCCTAATTCGCAAAGTCCCTGACAGCCTGTTTTTACTGTACCAATATGCGGTACGTCTTTCTGCATGCTGACTTCTACATTATCTAATCCTTCACAGAGCTTCACCATTTCATCATAAATTTTCTGTGAGCCGGAAGCCACACATCCGGTTCCTGAACAGACAAGAATACGACAGGTGTAAGAATCAATCTTTTCCTGAGCTTCTTTTTGCTTGTTCAACAGGTCTTCTTTGCTTGCAATACTCATTCCTGATTCCCCCCTCTTAATTCTCTGATTAATTTTACAGCCTTATCCGGTGTCATCTTTGGATGGACATCTTCATTTACCATCATAGTTGGTGCTAATCCGCATGCGCCAAGACAAGATACGGTCTCTACGGTAAACATCATGTCCTCTGTTGTACATTTTTTCCCCTCTAATCCCAGTTCTTTTACAATTGCATCTTTTACCGGCTGAGATTTTCTAACATGACAGGCTGTACCATCACACACCTTAATGATATATTTTCCTTTTGCATCAAAAGAAAAGTTTTCATAAAAAGTCGCTACACTGTACGCTCTTGAACGGGTGACTCCGATTTCATCTGCCACATAATTTAACAGCTCTCCTGGCAAATAACGGTATTCTGCCTGAATATCCTGCATAATCGGAATCAGTGAGGCAGGCTTACGACCATACTGTTCAATAATCGCATCCGCCTTTTCATAGTATGATTGGTCTAACATTCCGTTTCCTCCTTTATTAGGTTATATATCTTCACGATATTACATTTTTTTATTCCCCTATTTATATTCATTATACTGTATTGTTTTTTATAGGGCAAGAGTTTTTTTGTGTATTTTGCTGATTTTTTTCTGTTTTTTGTCTGATTTTTTGTATCATTTTCAAAAACAAGTCGGTAAGTTCAAACTAATCGTGTGCGTGTATTCTAAAATATAGTATATCAGATTTGTTCCGGCCGATAATCTATAAGCAAAATTTTTTTATTTTCTTATTCAACTGACAAAGTCTTTACTCTGCTATTATCTTTTTTGCTTAATAATAATACAGCTGTTAAAATTGCTATAAGCCCCACGATATCAATTCCTGTAAATTTTGTCTTTAACCATAATGCGGAAATAATGGTGGCTGATACTGGCTCTACACATGCAATCATACTTGCCTTTACCGAGCCGATATCGCTCACACCTTGTAAATACAGTGTAAATGCAAGTGCGGTCCCAATCAAAACAATTGCTCCTACACCTAAAACAAGTGGTAAATGAAAAGCAATTTTATAGTTCCAATATCCAAATACAAAAAATAAGAAAATACCCCCTATCATCATGCCAAAACCAACAATTACGGTACTTCCATAACGACTAATTAAATTTCCTGGCAGCATTGTATAAAGTACCAGTGCGACTGCGGAACTCAGTCCCCAGAATAATCCCTCTTTCGAAATTACAAGTGTTCCTGGATTTCCATGTGTTGCAAGCAGAAATGTTCCGGTAATCGCAAGCAAGATTGCACCCAGTTCTTTTTTCGAGGGAAGCCTCCTTCCCATCACGCAGGAGATAATCATAATCAAAGCCGGACCTAAATACTGCAATACAGTAGCCGTTCCCGCATTCGAATAAGCAATTGCGGTCAAATACATATATTGACAATTGGTAAGTCCCAAAATTGCAAATAAGACAAGTCTTATTGCATCTTTTTTGTTTTTCCAGACTGCAGTCATTTCTTCCCGATGACTGATGGCAGATACACCAAGCAAAATAATTCCGCTAAATAACATTCTTGTTACTGTCAGCCATTCCGAAGCTAAATCTTCAAATGTAAACAGGTACTGTCCACATGTTCCGGAAAATCCCCATAAAATCCCACCAAACAATGCAAATAAGAAACCTCTTATTTTTTGTTTTTCTGAATTTTTTCTTTTTTTGGTCTGCATAATTTATCCTCTTTTTATTCCCATTTTCAGTCAATTAAATCATTTTGAAATCTTGATAAATGCTCATAAGGAAGAATCAAGCGTCCTCTGTACAATCCACATCCATCATTAATCAGCCTGTTATCAACTGCTGAGAACATATTTACATCAAGTTTTGATAAATCCAGCTCCAAAAGACGCATCCCTCGTTCATATGCCTCATCAAAATACAAACATTCGCCTTTCGGAATCTGGTTTCTTTTTCTTCGTTCTTTTTCCTGCTTTTTTTCATATACACGATGATTTGCTGCTCCAATTTCAGCCACATCATCCATCCTCTTGGTCCGAAGCTGTACTTCCATATAACTTCGTGAACTATTATCATAAAATGTAATGTGAAGAGACTGATACTCATTTTCTTCATGATTAGATACATAATCCCTGTAATAAGGCTTCACTTCCGGATTTAATAAAGATGAACAGCTTTCCTGCACACCATTTGCAGGCTCTGCTGTAAATCCACGCTCCTCTAAAAATTCCGGCAGTACATTTGCAATCTCATACAAACAGTTTAATTCAGCATCTCTTCTTTCCTGTTCACTTTTAAAATGACATTTCGGCATAGAAATTACAATTCGATAGGCAATCAAATCTCGAAAACAGCTTAATTTCTTTTTTAATTCGGAGACTGACGGATAAACCTGATGTTCGGAATAATATTCATAAATATATTCCATCACATAACTGTTGAATTTTTCCTCCGCCCGAATCAAAGATTTGATTCTTCCCTTAAAAGTAAAAGCAAGATATGGATATTCCTTTGCCATATATTTATAAAATTCACGGATTTTCTGGGACTGTGCCGTCAAGAAATCATTATGTTCAAGGAGTTCACGAATCTGAATTAAAAAATGACTGTGAATCCGGTCAATTTCATTTTTATTTTCTTTTGCACTTTTTTTTAAATCATCGATATATTTTTGCAAAATGCGAAAAATCGTATCTCCATCATATAGATAATCGTTTAGCGTAATCATTTTATACTCTCCATTTCCATAAAAACGGCCATTTAACTAACATAAATGACCGTTTTTTTAACATCTTCCACAATTTTGACATGGATTACATCTTTTCTTTTTTAGCTTTGGATACCACATACAAAATTCGGCTTTTATCTCTTTTTCTTTCAGATTATATTCTGCCTTATCATAACGAGTGACAAACGTTATCTTCTCTCCATCCTGTTCTACTTTAAGTGGATAAATCGTAACCTGTTCTGGATGCATACAGCTTTGATATAAAACAGGACTATAAACTTTGTCATTCACCTTCACAGACTGGCTGATTGTGCAGACACTCCAATGTGTGTCATTTGTTCTCGAAATTGTCTCTATGCCATAGCACTGATACTCTTTTGGAACTTTGTATGTATCAATCTCAAATGTACCCATTCTTGTTTTTAATTGTTTCATTTTTCTTTTTATGACAGCAGGCTTCTTACCATTTCAGCGTCAAATACTACTTTAGATACATGATTTACCTCGATTTGATAAAGTGCATTTGCTGCAATATGTTCCGCTGCCTGTTCTAAGTCACGAATTCCACTTGTATTTTCATGCAGTTTAATTACCATATCTAAGGCTTCTTCTGTCACAATACATTCACTTTCTTTCATACTCATTCTTCTAAACACTTTTGGAAGTGCAAATTTAGAGAAGATAATCTTTTTCTCTTCTGGTGTATAATCCGGAATATCAATTACCGCAAAACGAGACATCAAAGGTGCACTAATCTGTGACTTATCGTTAGCTGTAGCAATTGGATAAACGCCCACTGTTGGAATCATACATTCCATATAGTTATCTGTAAAACCAAGATTATCAAGCAGGGTTAAAAGCACATCCGCCGGATTTCCATTTCCTTTTCCGGATGCTGCTTTATCTAACTCATTGATAATGAAAACCAGATTTGACTCTCCTGACATCGCAAAGGCTTCCATGATGATTCCAGGTTTTGCATTTGCATAAACACGGGAACTTCCTGTCAGCTGTTCCGGGTCATTGATGGAGCTCATATCAAGCGTTGTCCACGGCAATTTTAAGATACGGGCAACCGCATAAGCAATCTGTGATTTTCCTGTTCCTGCCGGACCAACTAATAACAGACCATAAGCCGGAAGTGTATGCGTACGATTAATCTGAATAATGGTTTCCATAATTCTCTGTTTGACACGTTCCATTCCATAAAGTTCTTCATCTAAAATCTTACGAGCTTCTTCCGGGTCAATGGATTCAAAATAATTACTCTTCCACTGAATATTCATCATAATAGAAAGCGCTCTTTGTGCATGGCGTCTTTCTTCCGGTGAAACTTCATGAGAACGTGCAACTGCAAGATTTCGTCTGGCCCAGAGACGGATATTATCCGGCATCGTCTTTCCTGCACAGTTCATAAAATCTGTAATACTCTGAATACTGGTCAGTTTCATATCATCGCCGACTTCTTCCTCTTCTTCATCACTGACTTCCTCTGCAGGCGCATCACTTGCCAACAAACGGTCAATCATAAACTGGAGAAATCCATCTTCTGCTGAAAGTTTTGTTCCACCTCCAAAAGCAGTTTCACGAATCTTATAGACTGCATAACCATTCTCCTGATTCTTTCCGGAAAGCCGGACATTGATATGGTTTTCTCCCAGCCAGCGTAAAAGACTTGTAAAACGAGCATCAATCTCTAAGATATCTGCCAAAAAAACTCCATCTTCTTCTTTGAACTCAAACGTCGTACGCTTACTTGGATTGGTAAAAATTCCGCCGGAATGATGTTTCCACTGACGGGCAGAATTATCTAAAATTAAAATTGGTTTCTCCGGTGTTGCTTCTGATTCATTTGAATAAAAAACCTCATAAGTACATTCCGGGTCTTTTTTTTCATTTGGTGTATCACTAAAGTCAAATACTGGCATTTTCTTTCTCCTTTATCTATGCTCTTTCTTTTCTCTCAATTTTTTAGTGTATCATAGATTTTCTTATTCAACAACCATCTGTTTTTGCCATTCCAAGCTGCCAAAACGCTACCGCACTTGCTGCCGCTACATTTAACGAATCCACACCATGCATCATTGGAATCTTTACCGTATAATCACAAGTTGCGATGGTATGTTTTGCCAACCCTTCTCCTTCTGTTCCAAGCACAATTGCAAGCTTTTCTTCTGCCATAAGATTTTTATCATCAATACTGACCGAATCATCCGTCAATGCCATTGCTGCTGTTTGAAATCCCATTTCTTTTAACAATTGAATTCCTCCATCCGGCCAGCTCACTTTCTTTTTATCAAAAAATGTCCACGGAACTTGAAATACTGTCCCCATACTGACGCGGGCAGCCCTTCTATAAAGAGGGTCACTGCAAGCTGGAGTTAATAATACCGCATCCATATTTAATGCCGCTGCCGAGCGAAAAATTGCACCCACATTAGTTGGATTTACAACATTTTCTAAGACTGCAATTCTTCTTGCGTTTTTGCAGACCTCTTCTACACTTTTTAAAGACAAACGCTCCATTGCACACAACATTCCCCTTGTCAACCCAAAGCCTGTAAGCTGTTTGAGCACTTCAAATTCTGCTGTATAAACCGGAACAGATTCCCATCGTGCGAAAATTTCTTCTGCCTGTGCTCCTATCTCTTTCTTTTCTATTAAAAAAGAAATCGGATGGTATCCGGCATTTAATGCCCGTTCAATAACTTTTGGGCTTTCTGCAATAAAAATCCCAGGGTTTGGCTCATTAAAATGTAAAAGCTGGCTTTCATTCAGTCGTGCATAAACATCCAGTTCTGGAAATTCAAAATTTGTTATCTCAATTATTGGATTCATAATTATCCTCATTATTTTTCTTTTTATTTCTTTTATTTTCTGTTTTTTATCATACTATACCCACAAGAGAAACTCAATATTTCCTGTCAATTTCTCTGCTGTTTCATTGCTTTTTTCTCTCTAAAATGCTACTATGATTTTAAAAAGATGTAAAAAAGAAAGGAAGTTTCTTATGATTCAAATTCCTGAAAAAACAATACCTGCCTTTCATTCACAGACTATTTTGTCGCTGAATACCCAAAAAGTACGAACCGCAAAGTCCTCTCAGACAATTTTACAATTAAACCAAAATTTGCACTCTCATTCACCCGCTCCCACTATTGCTTCTTACAGGCATCCGACTTTTAAAAACATCGTACAAAAAGGTCAGAAAATTGCACTGTTTACAAACTCTGTTTCTCCATCTGTCGACGTTCTACTAGGATGGAACGTAAAAAAAACCGCCTGCGATGTGGATGTCTCTGCATTTTTATTAGGAGCAAATCAAAAAGTCTTAGGAGATTCCTGGTTTGTTTTTTACGGTCAGCCACAAAGCCCTGATCGATCTGTTTCATTTGAAACGCTTTCAACCAATCAATGCGAAAAAATTCATATTCAGCTAAATCAGTTAAATTCCGTTGTGCAAAAAATCGTATTTGTATTAACTATAAACGAAGCACTTACAAGAAATTTAAATTTCAGTATGATTGAACATGCATATATCCAGATTATAGATTCTAACCAACACGAATTAGTCAGCTTTCCAATGAGTGATTATTATGAATCTGTTACTTCTATGATGATTGGAGAAATCTATCTGCATAATGGTATCTGGAAATTTCATGCTGTTGGAAATGGGGTAAAAGAAGACCTTGCTGGGCTTTGCAGACGTTATGGTGTTAATGTATCATAAGCGTTCGATTTAACCTCAGCTCACGCTACACTCACTTATACTTAGGAGGAACTTTGCTATGCTTACATTTGAAACTGTAAATGAATTATCTTTAAAAGTAACTTGTTCTGGTTCTGATACACTTTTTGTAAAAGCCGGCGCTTTTATTGCCGGAGATAACCCAGGAAACAAAAATTATCGTTTTGAAAAAGTACTGCTCGGTCCACAACAAAGTCTTGCGCAAGCTGCCTTTGGCTCATTGATGAGAAGAGCGACCGGTGAAAACTTTCCACTTATGAAAGTTACCATGAATGGAGATTCTGTCACTTATTATGCAGATAAAGGTCAACATGTTGTTATTTACCAGCTTGCCCCGGGAGAAGTTGTTTCTGTAGAATCTGAAAATATTCTTGCCTTTACACCGGACTGTAATTATCAGGTGCGCTTCATCGGCAGTGGAATTTTCTCTCAAAAAGGACTTGCCACATCAACCTTAACAGGAAAAGGACCAAATGCTTATGTCGCCCTGCTTTGCAATGGGAATCCAATCGTTTTAAGCAATGTAAACAGTAATTCCACTCTCTGTGTAGACCCGGATGCCGTAATCTGCTGGTTCTCCCAGCGTGGATACTGTGATCCGCAGATTAAAACGGATCTTTCATGGAAAAACTTTATCGGACAGGCTTCCGGTGAGTCTTACTCTTATGAATGGAATTCCCACCAGCCAGTTACTGTTTTAGTTCAGCCAAATGAAAGAATCGGTGGAATCCGAGTTGGAATCGATTAATCTCAGACTTAAAAAGCAGATACCGGAATCCTCTACGATTCCATGTATCTGCTTTTTATTTTAATGTTTTTTATTTACAATTGCTTTTCGGATTAAATCTACCGGTATCATAGTAACCGCTAAAAGAATCGCTGCAATCCAGCCCTTAATTCCAAATGGAACACAACTGAACATTTCACCAATCCAATCAAATACGACAAATGGAATCAAACCTGCATTTACAATCACTGCCTGTACTAAAATAATTGCAAAGAACACTTTTAAGAATCCTGGATTTAAATCCAGTCCTTTGAAAATTTCAGCTCCGTCATCTCTTACATTAAATCCATTAAACAAAGCACTTACGATGAATAATACAAAATATCCTGTTAAATGCTGTTCTTCGTTTTCAAATAAATTTTTAAAGAATGGTGCTTTCAAATACACAAAACTGACAACCGTAAGCCAAAGACCCATTGTTAAAATCTGTCCCATCATCTGTTTACTGATGATGCTTTCATCTCTGCGTCTTGGTTTTTCATCCATATATTTCTCAAGTGCCGGTTCATTTCCAAGCATGATTGCGCCCAAACCATCCATAACAAGGTTTACAAACAGTAAATGAGTTACTTTTAACGGTTCTTCTACACCAAAGAACGGTGCAATCGCACTGACCACTACTGCCGTCACATTGATTACAAGCTGGAATTTACAGAATTTCAAAATATTATGATAAATCGTTCTTCCGTATAAAATTGCATCTTTAATGGACTTAAAGTTATCATCCAAAATAACAATCTCACCGGCTTCTTTTGCAGCTTCTGTTCCACTTCCCATTGCAAATCCGACATCTGCACGTTTCAGTGCCGGAGAGTCATTTACTCCATCTCCTGTCATACCCACAACAAGATTCATTTCCTGACACAGACGAACCATTCTGGATTTATCTGTAGGAAGTGCTCTTGCAATGACACGAATATGAGGAATGATTTTCTTTACTTCATCATCGCTCATCTCATTTAACTGTGCAGAAGAAAGTGCCTTATCATCTTTATTTTTTAACAGACCCGCATCCTTTGCAATTGCAACGGCTGTTTCCAGACGGTCACCAGTAATCATAACAACCTGAATTCCCGCACCCTGCACTTCTGCAATCGCTTCTTTTGCTTCCGGGCGAACATCATCACGGATTCCAACTAAACCAATAATTACAACATCATCATTGATTTTATTTTCCGTCATAGTTCTCTCTGAATATCCAAAAGCAAGGACACGCATTGCTTTTACTGCCAACTCATCAATCTTTTTATTTACTACATCCATATCCAGCGGTTTTACTGTTCCGTCTGCATCCAGATAATGCTTTGCGGCTCCCAATAAACGTTCCGGAGCTCCTTTATAAAATGTCTTTCCAAGACTTTCAATTCTAGCCTGACTAAATTTATTAGAAGAGTTAAATCCCTGCTGTTGTGTAATTACACACTCTTTATCACTTTCAAGTGCACGGAAAGTAGATTCTCCGATAAATTTCATCAATGCCTGGTCTGTCGCATTTCCACCAATTACTTTATGAGATGCATCAAACATAGACTGCGTATTCTTTCCAATTGCAAGATCCACAAGCCCTTTTACTTTTCCATGATTTTTTAACTCACTAAG
>OLSO01002279.1_pt1 | contig 12114 bp, 10 predicted proteins | sample 1672441 | NCBI WGS metagenome assembly OLSO01 (sample SAMEA3136686, study PRJEB25190) | human gut metagenome | biome: human gut; feature: human-associated habitat; material: faeces | place: Austria | collected 2013 | reverse complement strand
TAAACCCTCATTTGCCTTACCACGAACTCCATCTGTTCCAAAATACTTACCCATTTCTTTAAAACCTCCATTTATTACATATACTCAATTACCATAATCAAGTTAAGAATATTTCTAACAACTATGTAGTATAATATACATCTTTCTGTAAAAGTATAACACACCATAAAGTATCCTACAAAAAAAGAAAGAAGGATCTTCATCCTTCTATCCAATAACTTTAATGGTTTCACCAATCATTCTTTCAGCCCATACAGGATACAAATCCTGAATATAATGGACTCCATCCTCTTCTTATCAGGATTTGAGATATCTGAAATATCTACATAATTCCAACCATTTCTTTGACACATCTTTTGTAATTGACTATTAAAATCATCCGTTTTAGACCATTCAGAATGTTCTTCAACCGCAGCCGGCGTAGAACAAACAATAGAATTAATAAATATCCTATGTTTCAGGATCAAATATGCTGTTGTTTTCCTTTTTTACACACTCCGCCTTATAAATCGTTTTCCCTTCATTTAAAGGATACAATAAAGGACACAATGCATCACATTTACCAGCGATAACTGCAACAAATCCCTCTGGGAAACATTGTTTTATGATGGCATCTTCAACTTCATCATAAGTCGCAAACTGAGCCACTTCTACACTCACATCCTTATAGACACAATCCGAGTAAACATATGGCCCTTTCTCATGAATGCTCAATTGCACCATAATTGTTTTTAGTGAAGCACGCTCATTCTCATTGGTTTCATTTGAAACTTTGCAATTGGAATTATATTCTCCAAAGTTTCATCAATTTCTTCAGCAAATACTGGCAAAACCATACCATAAAACCCTTCTAACAAACTTCATTGCATTAGAATTAAAATATCATTAATAGCGCTTTTAGTTAGAACTTGACCACAAATCATCACACATTAACAAATCTATATATAATAATTTAACATAATTTTGATTATAAAAAAGAAGAGTTCACCTCTTCTACAAAATCAAAGCTACCATCTTAAACACAAATACTGCAACAATAAAAATCCCAATCCACTTAATGAACTTAAATGCGACTTTGATTCCAAAATAAATTAAGGCTATTGAAACCACAAAACCAAGAATGTCTGACATCTTTCAACCTCCAATTTAACAACTATTTTAATTGATTTTTACCTTCCTTTCAATACTTGCCTTTGATATAATCTAAGTTACCAATAACACAAGGAGTGATACAATGCGAACACCAGACTTAAACTGGATCAAAGATCCACGTGTCTTTCAAGTAAATAGACTACAAGCTTACAGCGACCACATATATACAATTGGAAAGGACAAAAAACCAAGCTCATTCTCACTAAATGGAACATGGAAATTCAACCTTTCAAAAAATTATGATTCATGCTTTAAATTCTTCTATAATACAGAATTTAATGACTCGAACTGGAACGACATCCAAGTACCCGGACACATCCAACTCCAAGGATTCGATAACCCACACTATACAGACGTTACCTACCCTTGGGATGGGCATGACGTGGTAAAACCAGGACAAATTGACATGGACAAAAACAAAGTCTATCAATATCGTAAAACATTTGATTGCCCACAAGACTTTATTGGAAATAAACTTATCCTATCCTTTGAAGGCGTAGAATCCAATATCTACGTATGGCTAAATGGTAAATTTATCGGATACGCAGAAGATTCCTTTACCCCAAGCCGCTTTGACATCACAAAATACACACAAGAAAAAGATAACATACTCTGCGTACGCATCTTTCAAAAATGCACAGGCACATGGCTAGAAGACCAAGACATGTGGCGCTTTACAGGCATATTTAGAGATGTCATGATCTATAAACAACCAAATCTTCATATACAAGACTTAAAAATCGATACAAACATTGATCTAGACACACACAAAAGTGTCCTTAGTTGTGTTTGTAAAATGAGTAGCAATGAATCCCATACACTACAAGCCAAACTATACGATCCACAAGGAAACATCGTATGGAATGGCAATATGCAAGATACATTTGAAATCCCAGTAGAAAACACATGTCTATGGAGCAGTGAATTCCCGAATCTGTATCAATTAGAACTCGTTTTATATGATACAAACAACGAAATCATAGAAACCATTCAAGAACAAGTTGGATTTCGAAAATTCACGCTCGAATACGGCATTATGAAACTCAATGGAAAACGAATTGTATTCCACGGCATCAACCGCCATGAATGGGATCCAAAAACAGGAAGATGTTTATCCCAAGAACAAATGGAAGAAGACATTCATATCTTAAAATCACTAAACATCAATGCCATACGAACATCTCACTATCCAAACAACAGCTATTGGTATAAACTATGTGACCAATACGGAATCTACGTCATTGACGAAATGAATCTAGAAACCCACGGAGTCCGTGATATCCTTCCACAAAACAAAACCGAATGGACAGATTGTTTATTAGACCGTGCAAGAAGCATGTATGAAAGAGACAAAAACCACGCCAGCATCTTAATGTGGTCACTTGGAAATGAATCAGGAAGCGGATCCAACTTCATGCTCCTACACGACTACTTCAAAGAACAAGACCCATCAAGACTTGTCCACTATGAAGGCATCACACAAGATCGAACATTCGAAAACGCATCCGATATTGAATCTAGAATGTATACATCTCCAGAAAATGTGAAAGCCTATCTGGAAAGCCATCCAATGAAACCATTTATGCTATGTGAATATATGCACGCCATGGGAAATAGTCTTGGAGGCATGGAAGAATATACCAATCTAGAAGACGAATACGAACAATACCAAGGCGGCTTTGTATGGGACTATGTAGACCAGGCCATTTTAAAAGACGGACAATACTATTATGGACAAGACTTTGACGACTACCCTAATGACTCTAACTTCTGTGGAGACGGCATCCTATTGCCAAATCGAGAAGAAACTGGCAAAAGCCAAGAACTAAAACAACTCTACCGCTATGTCGATATGGAAATCCATTTCGATTCGGTAACCATTAAAAATAAAAACCTATTCTACGACCTAAGCAAAGATACCTTTATCTTTGAATTGAAACAAAATGGACTCGTTATACAATCCGGCATCTTTAAAACAAGCGTAGAGCCAGGCACTACAAAAACAATGCCCGTACAATTTAAACAAATCAATACCCCAGGCTATTACACAAAAACCATCTACTACAAAACACCATTAGGCATTCAATCCTTTGACCAACAAGTCTTTGAAGTCAAACAAGACCAACCCAAAGAACAAGCCATGCTCGTAGTAGAAGGCAAAGAAACAATTGGCATTCAATTTATCGATACCGAATACTTATTCGACAAACGAAAAGGTTTAGTATCCATTCAAGTAAATGATGAAGAAATACTCAAACAAGCACCAAGGCCTGTCTTCTACAGAGCCTTAACAGACAATGATCGTGGTGCCAAACAAACCTATGCCAACTGGCTAAATGCCAGCCTATTTCAAAACGTAGTCGACTTTAAAATGATACGAAACTCCAAATGTGCACAAATAATCTATACAATACAACTTGAATCCATTGAAGAAGAATGTAAACTCGTCTATACAGTCTACAACAATCAAAGTATTCAAATCCAGTTGCACCTAGACAAAAACTCACAAAGACAAACACTACCACTCTTTGGAATCGAGTTTGCTCTAAAAGAAGAGTTCAAAAACTTCGCCTACTTTGGAAAAGGCGAAAAAGACACATATATCGATCGAGACCATGCCTTAACCGATTTCTACTTTGAAAACGTAGACACAAACTACATTCCATACTTAAAACCACAAGAACATGGCAATCACACAGACTGCAAATGGTGCAGCCTATCCAACGACACCATTCAAGTAAACATCAAGTCTGAAAAAATGGAATGCATGGCAAGCAAGTATTCCTTTATGCACCTATATAACGCTAACCACACATTTGAACTTCCACAAACCCACACAACCCATCTAAGAATCACAAAACAACAAATGGGCGTAGGCGGAATCAATAGCTGGGGCGCAAAAGTACAACCCCAATACTTAATTGACCAATCTAAAAGCCTAGACTTTACATGTACACTCTATATTTCAAAGAAGGATTAACCTCCTTCTTTTTGTTTATACGTTTCGCTATAATACGTATTGTGTATACACGTATATTTTAATATAATAATTGTGCAAAGAGGACACATATGCCAATGACATCAAAGGATATGGAGCGACTTATCCTTACGGATGGATGGGTTCCCACAGGCAATACAAACACCCAACGAAAAAATGTAAAGTGACTATACCATTGTCAAAGTCAACTGAACAATCCAGCAGGGCTTAAATAACTCTGCTTGAATATTTTAAAAAGGAGGTAAACAACATGTTGTCAATTTATCCAGCTTGTTTCTTTGAAGAAGAAAATCATTACTCTGTCATTTTTCCAGACTTCAATTACCTTTCCACATGTGGAGATTCACTACAAGACGCAATGGAAATGGCCGTAGATTGTCTAGCCGGTGCATTGTTCAGCGCAAAACTAGACAATGAAGATATTCCAATTCCTTCAAAGTTAGAAGAAATTGATCCAACACAAATCGCATCTGAACTTGAATTCGAATTTAAACAATCTTTTGTCACCCTTGTATCTGTTGATGTTGAAGAATATGCAAAAACACATTTCAATAAAGCTATCAAAAAAACATTAACCATACCCGAATGGTTAAACAAAGAAGCTATGAGCAAAAAAATCAATTTTTCGCAAGTCCTTCAAGAAGCATTGATTGCCAAATTGCATTCGTTGTGAATTATAAATATCTAACACATTATACGATCAACCCTCATACCTTCTATTAAACTATTCCTTTTTACTTGGAGTACAAACAATGATACTATCACACCCTCAAAAACAGTAGACCACGATAAGGTCGCAAAAGAACTCGAATTTGAATACAAAAGTTGCTTTATTAAACAGATTGAGCTGTAGTTACAAACTACAGCTCATTTTCTGATTCAACCAAAGAGAACTTACAAAAACAATTCAAATCTTGATTTTTTTCATTTTTTGGAAATTACGCAAATGTTTTCCCTTTTATTTCTTAATCAAATTACTATCATTCTTATACTTCGTAAATGCTCCTTTTGGATTTTGATTCCAAAAGGAGTTAATATCAAAATGATGGTTTATTAAAACTTGTTTAAGATTCTTACATTTTGCTAAATCACTCTTATACTCACTATTCGATTTACTCTTCATGAGCTCCTTTACATTTGCAATATTACAACTACGCACTAACTCATCCTCTAGATTTTTCACTTCAGGAATAATAATCACCTTTTTCACATTAGACTGTTTTTTTAAGAAATGAAGATTGTAGTCTAATATATCCGTTTCATCTTTATCTGTATCAAACACCAAGATAACAATCGTTCAAGGTTTTAATTTCATTAAAATATTTTTTTCAATTTATTCTGAATAACATTAAATACATCCACTTTTCCAGCTTGAATACATTGAAAATCTGTTTTTAATGTATTAATAATGGCACGTTCCCCTTCACCTTCAACAAAGAAATGATAAATATTTTTAGACATGGCAATGGCTCCTAATCTTACAAATCTTCAATTTCATATAATAAATCCAAATTTGGTGAAACCGAAAACAAGTCATTATCAACTGCATTTCTCAATGAATCCGTACTCTTCTTTAGATAATCGGCCGCATTTATTACCTTAATGACTTGATCATCTTCAAATATTTCTTTCTTTAAGAAGTTAAAACTATGCTTAGGAAGAGGTAGATCCAATATATCTAAATTATGTGTTGTAAAAAACAACTGACTATTGGGTTTCAACAAAGAAATCATTAATGATAAAAAGCCTTTTTCGATATCTGAATGTACATACGAAAATTTTTCATCACAATAATAAAAACTATGTTTATCCGATTTAATAGAAGCTACAATTCCCGCAATATCAAGACCAGATTTTGTACCACTAGACAACATAGACGGATTTAATATCTTACCATCTTTTATAAGAATTTCTTCCTTTCCCATCTGAATCGCATAAGTATCTTCAAGTTCATTTAATTTTATAATTCCATTAATTGCAGGATCTAATACTTTTAAAGTATGATTCAACACTCTCAAATATTCTTCATTCTCTTCAATGCGATATCTAGTTTTAAAGAACGCATCAAACGGAAACGAAAATAGCCATGATAAATTCTTCAATTTTTCTAATTCCATAATGTAATTCGTATCTGTAAAACCTGTCATTATTGAATCTAGTCTTTTTGCACAAGTCTCATAATTTTCTCTTTGCTTAATATCAGTCGACTCAATTCGAATTTTAATATTCTCAGAAGAATAATCATGATTTTCACTAGGATCAAACTCTGCATTAATTCTGTATAACTTATAAATATCATGATCCATATTCACAAAATCCATTGAAAAAGAAGCTTTTTTATCTTTATCCGCAATATATGACGTAATAATTTCTACATTTCTTTTTCCAATCAAAATAAATATAGAAAGAATCAGACGACCTAAAGACGTCTTTCCTGTCGCATTTGAACCCATAATAATATTCACTTTCTTATAGCGAAAATTTGGTAATCCATCCAAATGTTCATGTTCAATATATGAATTCACAATTTTTTTTGGATACGAAAAATTCACATGAAAATTTCTAAATGCACATAAATTATCCAATTTTAAATCCATAACGATCATATTTCTCAACCTCTCTCTTTTTTTGTATTACTTCTACTTATTAGAACTAATATCAGTATATACTTATATTGCATTTTTCTCAACCAGAAAAGAAAAGTATAGTTCGTTTGATTTTTAGATATCAAAATGCCCCATACCTTCTATAGATATGAGGCTTTAAACTATTCCCTTTATCCGGATTGCAAATGATAATACTACCAGCACCCTCAATATATAAATAAGCCTCATACTTCTCTTTAGCAAATTCAATCAAATGACCTGTATTACCCAACCCTAATACTTTGGATATTCTTTAGACACCCAATTCACTAACAAGAATAATGATTGCACTTCATCCTGGTATTCCGTATATTCAATCACTCTTTAATTTCATAGTTAATAGTTCCATGACCATCTTTGATTTCAACTCTAGCCATGGCACCATTTACTACATACATATGCGGATATGTATGTCCAATATCCACCTGAAATACAACATTGATATCAGGTAGTGCTTTTTTAAAAGCGTCTTCATACCCAATTAAATCCGAAACATTTTTAAATAGTACACGACCTACCAATATAGCCTTTGTATATTTAAAATACCCCATATACTTCATCTTCAATAAAGCACGATACACATCACATGAATTCATTGAAAAAATATCAAAGAACCAAATAATTCCATCTGACTTATAGCGCTCATTAAATTCTTTTACAAAATCATAAGGCGTACCCGCCATATCATTAATACTCTCAAAACAACCACCAAGTAATCTACCCTCTACACTACAACTACCAACATATTCTGTCTTTGTGTTCAGTATTGGAGCTCCATCATTATAAAAATCAACATCCTGATGCATTGAACTTGAATGTAGTTTACTATTCTTTCCCTTTAAAAAATCAAGGCACAAACTCGAATATTCATTGATACCATATTCATCAAAACTACCCGCATTAAAACCATACACCGAAGCCAAATCACACTTACAAGTTATGGGAAACAATAAATTTGTAGGATCACTCGCACCCAAGTACCACTTTGGATTCTTTTCAATCCAATCAAAATCAATATACGGCAACGTCTCAAACTGAAAGTCACCCCCAGCCGCCAACCATACAGCTCCAACACTAGAATCATTCACTAATGCATTCAATTCATCAACACGAGTTTTGGCATCAATACTTGGTTCACTATTATTACGAACACTAGCAGTTTCAACAATATGAAACCCATTGGATTCAATATACTCTATAGACGCATCAAAACTATCTAGCTTATGTCCTACACCACTCGACATAGCACAAACACCAATCGTATTATACTTCTCATTTAAAAATTTAGGATATTTCATACACAAAAAAACCTCCACACCCATTATAAAGGAAAAACGACAAGACACAAAGTCCTGCCGCATTTCCAATAGTTTAAATAGAAAGGAAGTTTTATGTATTAGCACTTAATACACTTTTATTATAATCCCTATCCAACCATTTGTCTTTGTACTTTTTAGTGAATTTGTATTAAAATCAGTCATAAACTAACATCTTTCAATACTAAATACTGCTTCTAACATAGATTCTCTAAACGAACATCAATAAGAAAACCATTAACATGAATTGCGATATTCAAATTACCATACTCGCTTCACTTTGTTTCTTAATATTACTATCTACACGAACACTAAAGCTTATTGTATCCATACTCATTTATATGGATGTCAACACAAGAAGATAGCCTTAGCCTTAATAATATATTGTGTAAAATCCGATTGATGGTAGAAATACCAAAAACGGTGTACCCTACCAAAACCAAACGGAAAGTGATTGGAAACGTCAGCCTGGTCCAAGGCTATAAACAATGAGGATTCGGTGAGATGTTCAGACTCACACCAATCAAATTTAGAGCTTTTGCTCTTTTTTTCCAATATAGACAATCTCAAGCTAGCGTTTCTTTATTATCTTAAAAAATTTGTTCTCAATGTATACTCACTCTTTCAATACTTTCAATGCTTCCTCTACATCAGAGTATCGTTTTACCAAAGGATCACACACAATACGTTCAGCCTCCAACATAGCTGCCATTGTTTCCTTGTTTACATCAAAAGGAAAACCACCAACACAAAGAGACTTATTAAAAAACACATTAATAGCGGTATTCAAATCAACACCTAATTCACCATACATGGCTTCACATTGTTTTAAAATATCACTATCTACACAAATAGTAAAACTTGTTGTATTATCCATAATATTAGCTCCTTTACATTTAAATTTTCATTAAATTATGCTATGCAATTAAGACAAAAATAATACTACTCTACCTTTTTGCTTTTCTTAACCCATAAGAAATCTCTGCACTCTTTACGAAATCACTTAATGCAATATCTCTTATATATACATTCCTTAAATTATTATGTGCTGCAATGTTCTTATAACGGACATATCGATTGTCTGAATCTGTAGTTGTGAATACTAGAAACTTCTTATTGATTATTTCTAACGGACGCAAATTATGCGCTGTGAAAATCAATTGCCCCTTAGCTTGTTCACACATCAACTTTACGATTTCACCAAACAAATATTCATGTATACCACAATCCAAATCATCAATCGCAACGACAACTGAAGTATTATTGAAAATCTCAATCAAAGGTTGTAGTATTGATACAATTCTCTTTACACCATCCGACTCATATTGAAATGGTATTTTGTTTGAAACCAATTCAACACGATATCCAACAGAACTATCCCTCATCAATTCTTTTCCAAGCACTTGTACATTCAGTGTAAGATTAGACACAAAATAAGGAAGAACTCGATTCATACTTTCAATACGTCTCTTATAATCATCCAAATCCCCTTTCGAAAGTACCATTGAATCATCGATACAACACTTTGATTTCACCACGAACAATTCATAATTCGCAAAATCAACCAAACTCTCTAAAATATACATATGACGCATAAACTCTTTATCTTTACATTCGTTACTTCTATTTCGAACTACTTCCAAAAACTCACTTGAAAAAATAAATGATTGAAATTCCTTACGAACCATCTTTTTAATCACCATGACATTCAGCTCATTCTCTTCTGATGGTCCAATCAAAGACTTATACTTGGATACAGGACTAAAAGTAGGCGAATTTGAAGTATCAATCAATTTAGACTTTACAACTCTTGTTTCACCATCCGTATACGCATAAGAAAGAATCTCATCATAAATACAAGATCTATTCAACTTAAACGAATACTCAATCTCACTATGCCTTTCCTTCTCATCCATAGTAAACTGTACTACAATTCTAGAATACTCTGCATCTACATGAATCATATTTAAAAAATCCGATGAAACTTTTTTGACCACATAGAATGGTCTTAACTAAATCCAATACTTCGATTAAAGCTGTTTTACCAGAACCATTCTGCCCATACAAACCTAGCATAGAATTCTTAAAATCTAATTTGGCTCTTTTAATATTCTTAAAATTATATATCTCAATCCTACTTAATCTTTTCATGATTTAATAATATTACATTTTCCATACATTTTGTACTTAATTTCAATCATTTCAAACCATTTATGCAACAAAAAAGAGTAGGCGCGCATTCCTACTCTTTATGCATCCTCTATTAAGTCGCGATTTAAGAGAATTAATTGACGGTTTATTTCTCACAGAAATATTATAGAGAGAAATAGTTCTATGTGCGAAAACGCTTTCACAAAACCAATAGTATTATATATCAATTTTGTTTATCATGTTTGCACAAATTAGTAATCTGTTTACATTTTTTGTTGAGAATCATAAATAATCAAAGCCATGAAGACAAGATCCTCATCTTGTTCATTCAAAATACTATGACCCTTACCACTTGGCGTAAAATAATGTTCCCCTGGCTTTAAATATAAAGTTCGCTCATGATTATCATCCAGTGTTGCCACTCCAGAAAGAACGAAATAATCTTCGCCATCTCCATTATGCACATGATAACCAACACTACAACCCTTCTTTAAAGTGACCTTGGCATACACACGATTCATACCATGCATCTCTTGAGCACTCATGATATGTTCAAAATGTGCAATACCAGTACCACCCATAAAATTTTCTTTATCTACAACTACCATTTTCTATACCCCTAGATCAAAGAATTATCTTTGAAATAATTGATCTTCATACTTGACTTCACTTCATCCAAAGTCTTTTCCGCTGTCGCATACGCCTTTTTCGTACCCTCTTCTAGAATCTTGACAACTTCAGGAAGTTTAGCCTGCCATTCCAATCTTCTTTCACGAATTGGAGCTAACTCTTCTTGCATAACACTATTTAAGAAACGTTTCACTTTCACATCTCCTAAACCACCACGCTGATAGTGTGCTTTTAATGCATCCAAGTTTTCATATTCCGGCAAATACTTTTCGAAATGCTCTGGCTTACAGAACGCATCCAAATATGTAAATACACAGTTTCCCTCAATCTTACCAGGATCACTCACCTTAATATGATCAGGATCTGTATACATACTCATAACTTTCTTCTTGATTGTCTCTTCATCATCCGACAAATAAATACAGTTACCCAAAGACTTAGACATCTTTGCCTTGCCATCTGTACCCGGAAGTCTTAAACAAGCACAGTTTTGTGGTAATAAGATTTTAGGTTCTACCAAAGTTTCCCCATAAATCGAATTGAATTTATGAACGATCTCCTGCGTCTGTTCAATCATAGGCATCTGATCTTCTCCAGCAGGAACTGTCGTCGCCTTAAATGCCGTAATGTCGGCAGCCTGTGAAATTGGATAACACTGGAAGCCAACCGGAATACTCGCATCAAATCCACGCATCTTAATTTCAGCCTTCACCGTTGGATTTCTTTGAAGACGACTTACAGAAACTAAGTTCATATAATAGAATGTCAATTCTGTCAATTGACTGATTTCAGACTGAATAAAAATCGTTGTCTTACTCGGATCAATACCACAAGCCAAATAATCCAAAGCCACCTCTAAAATGTTTTCACGCACCTTATCCGGATTATCAAAATTATCTGTCAATGCCTGTGCATCCGCAATCATAATATAAATTTCATCATATTCTCCAGAATTCTGTAAAAGAACACGATTTCTTAAGGAACCCACATAATGTCCAATATGCAATTTACCCGTCGGACGATCCCCCGTTAAAATAATCTTAGCCATAAATACCTCACTATAATAATTGTTTCTTCGCAAAATTCCATGTGTCTCTACACATATCATCCAAGTTCTTTTCAGCCACCCAGCCAAGCTGTTCCTTAGCACGAGTCGGATCTGCGTAGCAAGTCGCAATATCACCTGGACGTCTTGGTTTGATGACATAAGGAATCTTAATTC
>OLSO01002274.1_pt1 | contig 12127 bp, 7 predicted proteins | sample 1672441 | NCBI WGS metagenome assembly OLSO01 (sample SAMEA3136686, study PRJEB25190) | human gut metagenome | biome: human gut; feature: human-associated habitat; material: faeces | place: Austria | collected 2013 | reverse complement strand
TGCTGAAGTATACGCTTCCGCTAAATGAGATCATTTATGACTTTTTCGATGCCTTAAAGTCCCGTTCCAGAGGCTATGCGTCCTTTGATTATGAGATGAAGGGCTATATGCGCTCGGATCTGGTGAAGCTCGATATTCTTGTAAATAAAGAAGAGGTAGACGCACTTTCCTTTATCGTGTTTGCAGATACGGCCTATGAAAGAGGTCGCAGGATGTGTGAAAAGCTGAAGGAGGAGATTCCGAGACAGCTCTTTGAGATTCCGATTCAGGCGGCGATCGGCAGCAAGGTCATTGCACGTGAGACCGTGCGTGCGATGCGCAAGGACGTGCTTGCAAAGTGCTACGGCGGTGATATTTCCAGAAAGAAGAAGCTGCTCGAGAAGCAGAAGGAAGGCAAAAAGCGGATGCGTCAGGTCGGCAATGTCGAGATTCCTCAGAAAGCATTTATGAGCGTGCTCAAGCTGGATGACAAGTAAGGCAGAAAAGAGGAGTGATATGAACCATACAGAAGAAAAGCTAGGGACTGAATCGCTTGGCTCGCTGATGCTCTCGATGGGGATCCCGACGCTCGTGGCTCAGATGATCAATCTGCTTTACAATATCGTCGACCGGGTGTATATCGGGCAGGGCGTCGGAAGAGAGGCTCTGACCGGACTGGGACTGGCGCTTCCGGCGATCACGATCGTCTCGGCCTTCAGCGCGCTGGCAGGAGCGGGCGGGGCGCCGCTGGCAGCGATCGCGCTGGGACAGGGCGACCGGGAAAAGGCAGAACGGATTACCGGAAATGTCTTTACGCTGCTGTGCGTTTTTTCGGCGATTATCATGCTTGTATTTTATGCGGCGCAGAAACCGTTTCTGTATTTGGTTGGGGCGAGTGATGCGACCTACCCGTATGCGAGCGAGTATCTGAGCATTTATCTGATCGGAACGATCTGTGTGCAGATCGTGCTCGGACTGAATCCGTTTATCACTGCGCAGGGACAGTCAAAGACAGCGATGGGCTCGGTGCTCATCGGGGCCGCTCTGAATATCGTTCTGGATCCGATCTTTATCTTTGTGTTCCATATGGGGGTTAAGGGTGCGGCACTGGCAACGATACTTTCACAGCTGGCGGGAGCCATCTGGGTACTGCGCTTTATGACATCGAAAAAGACATCCCTGCGGCTGAAGTGTGCCTGCCTGAGACCGGATTTCCATCAGATCGGGGCGATCCTGTCGCTTGGCATGGCGCCGTTTATCATGCAGAGTACGGAGAGCCTGATTTCGATCGTGATGAGCAGCGGCCTGCAGCGCTACGGCGGCGACCTGTATGTCGGTTCTCTGACGATCCTGCAGAGTATCATGCAGCTGACGAGTGCGCCGATCAACGGCTTTACACAGGGAGTTCAGCCGATCCTGAGCTACAATTTCGGCGCGGGGAATTTAGAACGTGTGAAAGCGGGCTACCGCAGAATCATCGGAATTACGGCGGCGTTCTCCTTTGTGATCACGCTTCTGGAAATACTTTTCCCGGAAGCGCTCGCGCGGATGTTCACGCAGGATGAGGAGCTGATCGCCCTCGTCGGACGGGTGGCACCGGTATTCCTTGCCGGAATGCTGCTCTTTGGCATTCAGATGGGGTGCCAGACGACATTTATAGGACTGGGGCAGGCAAAAATTTCTCTGTTTGTAGCGATGCTGCGAAAGGTCATTTTGCTTGTGCCGTTTGCACTGATCTTTCCGCTTGTGACGAGCAATGTATATAGCATTTATTTTGCAGAATGTATGGCAGATATAATTTCAGTTATAACGTGTACAGCCCTGTTTGTACTGAAGATTCGGAAGATTCTGGAGCGCGGACCTATAGCAATTTCATAAATTACTGCAAACAATCCAGTCCATCATAGCGTGAAGTCCTGCGTCAGATATCTTTGCCGTGCGTCAGCACATCATACTGCAAATAACGGTACCACATAAAAATCCAGTCGGGGGCAGATGAGAGGAGTCGGTATGAAAAATCTGGAGATTTACATCCACATTCCGTTTTGTGTGAAAAAATGTGCATACTGTGATTTTCTTTCGGCTCCGGCGTCGACGGAAGCGCAAAGGCAGTACTTGCTGGCGCTGCTGCGGGAGATCCGGAGTTTTCCGCGAAAAGAAGAGTATGAGGTCGTCTCTGTCTTTTTCGGGGGTGGTACCCCGTCGATCTGGCCGTCTGACTGGATCGAAATGGTGCTTGTGGCGCTGCATGATACGTTTTCCTTTGTAAATGAGCCGGAGATTACGATTGAATGCAATCCGGGGACGGCAGATGTCTCAAAGCTTGTCGCGTATCGCAGCCTTGGGATCAATCGGATCAGCTTTGGGCTGCAGTCGACAGATGACCGTGAGCTCCGTCTGCTCGGACGGATTCACAGCTTTGAGACCTTTTGTGAGACTTATGCGGCGGCGCGGCAGGCAGGCTTTTCCAATGTCAACATCGATCTGATGTCGGCACTGCCGGGACAGACTCCGGAATCGTGGAGGGAGACGCTGAACAGGGTACTGGCACTGCAGCCGGAGCATATTTCCGCCTACAGCCTGATTATTGAAGAACAGACTCCCTTTTATGAAAAATATCATGCGGATGATGAACGCCGTGCAAAAGGAGAATGTCCGCAGTATTTGCCATCGGAGGAAGAGGAGCGGGAGATGTATGAGGATACGGAGCTGCTGCTTTCTGAAGCCGGGCTGTACCGATATGAGATATCCAATTATGCAAAGCCTGGCTTTGCATGCTCCCACAACATTGGCTACTGGACCGGCGTGGAGTATGCGGGCTTTGGACTTGGGGCTTCCTCTCTGATTTCTCACGTCCGGTACAAGAATACAGAGGATATGCAGTGCTATCTGCTGGCATATGGCACAGGCACCGCGGAAGCGGCAGGGCAGGTGTGCAGTCAGGAGGCGCTGACGGTACAGGATGAGATGGAAGAGTTTATGTTTCTCGGGCTTCGCATGATGCAGGGAGTTCGGGAACAGGAGTTTGCAAGACGCTTCGGACAGAGCGTAGAAGCGGTGTACGGGTCTGTGCTGCCACGGCTTTTGAAGGAAGGGCTTCTCATACGCGATAACGGAAGCATCCGACTGACGAGGCAGGGTGTGAGCCTCAGTAATTATGTGATGTCGGAGTTTATTTTGTGAATGCAGCTGCGAATGTTCATTTCATGTGCGTATACAAAATGCATGGAAAATACAGTCAGAATAGTTGACAACAGACTGTGTTTTGATTATATTTAAATAAACTTACTTCCGTATACTACAGAAGAACAGTGGTGTATGGAAGTTTTTTGTTTGACTATACAACATATGATATGTTTAGAATACAGGTAACATACACGGGGGAAAACATCAATGGATGATTATTGTATGACCAGAGAGCAGGCAGAGGAGGAAATGCAGCAGTTTCAAAAGATATTTTCGGTCGTACGCATTATAGGGCTGGAACAGCTTCAGCTGCTTGCCGAAGGTAAGGCGAAGGAGCTTGATGTGAGTCCGTGCAGATGCTATGACTTCTGGAAACGCGGAGAGGCATGCGGCAATTGTGTATCCCTTCGGGCATTTCAAGAGAAGGCTCAGTGCTCCAAGCTGGAATTTCTGGATTCGGAAATTTATCAGGTGACTGCCAGATACGTAGTCATTGATGGTAAACCCTGCGTCATGGAGCTGATTAAGAGAATGGATAAGGATGTACTGGGTGATGCGCATGATCGGGAGCAGCTGCTCGACAAGCTGAGCAGCTACAAGGAGAAGCTCTATCTGGATGCCCTGACCGGTGCATACAACCGCCGTTATTATGAGGATGAAGTCAAGCACCGCACAGACCCGACCGGGATCGCGATGATTGACCTGGATGATTTTAAGCTCTATAATGATACCTATGGTCACAATACCGGCGATATCGCACTGGTCACGGTGGCGACCGAGATCCGTAAATGCATTCGGAAGACAGACATGCTCATTCGCTACGGCGGTGATGAGTTTCTGCTCGTGCTCCCGGGTATCAATGAAGAGAATTTTACACGCAGACTGCAGCAGATTCATAATAAGGTCCACAAAGCGGATGTGCCGGGCTACACAAGGCTGCAGCTCTCGGTGAGTATCGGAGGCGTGCTCTCTGCAGGCAGTACCGTAGAGGCGGCAGTCACACGGGCGGATAAGCTCATGTATCAGGCGAAGAATCAGAAAAATATGGTCGTCACAGAGAGCAGCGGTATCGGAAAGGACGGGAAGGCATATCCTTTGAAGGATCGGGAACGGATCAAGCAGCAGGTGCTCATCGTGGATGATTCTGAGCTGAACCGGGAGATTCTGGCGACAATGCTTGAGGAGGATTTTTATATCCTTGAGGCGACGAACGGTGAAGAAGCACTGCTGGTGCTGCAGCAGAATCCGGGTATCGCGCTGGTGCTGCTGGACATTGTCATGCCGGTCAAGGATGGGTTTGAGGTGCTCACACATATGGCACAGACACATATGATTGAAGATATTCCGGTTATCATGATTTCCAGTGAGGATTCGGAGGAAAATATCCGGCGGGCCTATGAGCTTGGCGTATCAGACTATATCAGCAGGCCGTTTGATTCCAAGGTCGTATTTCAGCGTGTGCTTAATACGATCAAGCTTTATGCAAAGCAGCGTCGGCTGATCTCGCTTGTCACGGATCAGATCTATGAAAAGGAAAAGAACAGCCGGCTCATGGTCGGGATCCTGAGCCAGATCGTAGAGTTCCGAAACGGTGAGAGCGGCTTGCATGTGCGCCATATCAATGTGCTCACGGAAATGCTGCTCGCCCGTCTCGTGCAGAAGACCGGAAAGTATCATCTGTCCTGGTCAGAGCAGTACCTGATCGCGCTGGCATCTGCGCTGCACGACATCGGAAAGATCGGCATTGATGAGAAAATCCTGAATAAGCCCGGGAAGCTGACAGCGGAAGAATTTGAGATCATGAAGTCACATACGCTGATCGGGGCTTCGATGCTTGAAAGTCTGGACGCCTATCAGGATGAGGTACTTGTCAGGATCGCGATACAGATCTGCCGCTGGCATCATGAACGCTATGACGGGAGTGGCTATCCGGATGGACTGAAGGGTGACGAGATACCGATTTCAGCACAGGTTGTATCCATTGCAGATGTCTATGATGCACTGGTCAGTGAGCGTGTTTATAAAAAGGCGTTCAGCCATGAAAAGGCCATTGAGATGATCCAAAGTGGTGAGTGCGGCGTGTTCAATCCGCTGCTGCTGGAGTGCCTGCTGGAGATTCAGGACAAAATTAAAGAGGTTGTCACCGTGAATGAACGCACGTGGAAGGAACGCATTGAGACCGAGACGCGGGATCATGCAAAGCAGGTGACCGGTGCTGTGGACCTTCCGGGGGGGGGGCAGAAGTCCTGAACGAGGTGTTTGGACAGACATTACAGACGGGGCTCTATTTCAATAGATTGCAGGAGGAAAAGCGATGACAGTAAAAGAGTGCTATGAGCAGATCGGATCTGACTATGCAGGTGTGCTGAAGCGCCTGGGCAGTGAGGCGCTGGTAAAGCGCTTTGCGTTGAAATTTCTGAAGGATCCAAGTTATCAGGAGCTGAAGGACGCGCTTATAAAGAAGGACGGAGAGACAGCCTTCCGGGCAGCGCATACCTTAAAGGGTGTTTGTCTGAATCTCGGATTTGACCGCCTGTACGAATCAAGTGCGGCGCTGACCGAGCATCTGCGCGGAAGAGATTGCAGCGGATATGAGGCGCTTTTTGAAGAACTGACGGTCCGGTATGAGGCGCTGATGGCTGCTTTAAAGGAGCTGGAAGCACAGGGTTAGTGCATTGTGGCGGTTTACAAAGCGGGACGGTCATGCTAAAATGACAGAATGGCGATACAGATTACATAGAAAGAGAAGGAATGACTATGAACATCATTACCCCAAAGAATTTGTCCGGCTTTATGGAGCTGGTTCCGAAGGAGCAGGTTCTTTTTGAAAAGATCAAACAGAAGCTGGAGGAGACCTACCGTCTGTACGGTTTTTATCCGATTGATACACCGATATTGGAGCGCAGCGAAATTTTGCTTGCCAAGACCGGCGGAGATACCGAGAAGCAGATTTATCGTTTCAGCAAGGGCTATACGGATATGGCGATGCGGTTTGACCTGACCGTGCCGCTTGCAAAGTATGTGGCGAAAAATTATTCTGAGCTGACGTTTCCGTTCAAACGCTACCAGATCGGCAAGGTATACCGCGGTGAGCGTGCACAGCAGGGACGCTTCCGTGAGTTTTATCAGGCAGATATTGACATCATCGGAGACGGAGAGCTGAGCGTCATGAATGATGCGGAGGTGCCGAGCATCATGTATCACGTATTTACCGGGCTCGGACTGCAGGATTTTACCATTCGTCTGAACAACCGTAAGGTGCTGAATGGACTGTTTGAGCTGTATGGACAGAGCGAACATGCGACGGACGTGATGCGCATCATTGACAAGCTGGAGAAGATCGGTGCGGAGAATGTCAGGGCAGAGCTTGCCGAGCTGCAGGTATCTGCAGAGGCAGCGGATGAACTGCTCGCGCTGCTTGGCTTTAAAGGAAGCAGTGAAGAGATTCTGGAGAAGCTGCGCGCATTTGCGGGCCGCAGTGAGAAGCTGGATCTCGGTGTGCAGGAGCTCTCGGAGGTTGTTTACTATATGGGCAAATTCGGGGTTCCGGAGACGAATTATCGGATCGATCTGACGATCGCACGCGGTCTGGACTACTATACCGGTACCGTATATGAGACGACGTTCAACCGTCATCCGGAGATCGGCAGCATCTGCAGCGGCGGGCGCTACGACAATCTGGCTGAGTTTTACACAAAGAAAAAGCTTCCGGGTGTGGGTATGTCGATCGGACTGACCCGGCTGTTCTATATTCTGAATGAGTTTGAGTATCTGAACCGCAGCCTTGCGACTTCGGCAGACGTGCTGATGATTCCGATGACGGATGATATGACGGCAGCGGTGGAGATTTCTGCAAAGCTGCGCGAGGCGGGTATCAGCACACAGATCTACTTCGAGAAAAAGAAATTCAAGCATAAGATCGGCTATGCAGACAAGCTGGCGATCCCGTATGCGATCTTCCTTGGCGAGGATGAGATCAGGGACAATCAGGTGACCTTAAAGAAAATGTTTGCCGCGGAGGATGATGCCGAGAAGCAGGTGACGGTATCGGTAGAGGAAGCAATTGCGCGGATCCGGGGCGGACTGGCGGTTCGAAAAGAGGCAAAATGTATCCGGATTCCGGAGTAAATTTGATTTTGGTATTGACAATGCGATAGCAAACGGTGTAACGTACTATACGTTACAGGCAAGGGCACTGTAGGACAGTGCCTTTTGTGATTCCATACATACGGGACATTTGGCATACCGGTACAGCTGCCTGTGGGCAGAAGCTGTTTCGGCTTGCTGAAGGTTACTAACAGAAAAAAGGGAGAACAATCATGCAGGAAATGAAGCCGATCAAAGAAGGAAAGGTACGCGAGATTTATGACAATGGTGACAGCCTGATCATGGTAGCAACAGACCGGATCAGCTGCTTTGATGTGATTCTGAACAACGTGGTGACGAAGAAGGGCACTGTGCTGACTCAGATGTCAAAATTTTGGTTCAACCTCACGAAGGATATCCTTCCGAACCACATGATCTCTACAGATGTCAAGGATATGCCGGAATTTTTCCAGCAGGAGAAATTTGACGGAAACAGCATGCTGTGCCGGAAGCTGAATATGGTTCCGGTCGAGTGCATTGTGCGTGGCTACATCACGGGCAGCGGCTGGGCAAGCTATCAGAAGACCGGTGAGGTCTGTGGCATCCGCCTTCCGGAGGGGCTGAAGGAGTCGGACAAGCTTCCGGAGCCGATCTATACGCCGTCCACAAAGGCTGAGATCGGAGATCACGATGAAAATATTTCCTTTGAGCAGAGTGTTGCGCATCTGGAAAAATATTATCCGGGAAAAGGCAGAGAATATGCGGAGAAGATTCGTGACTACACGATTGCTCTTTATAAAAAATGTGCGGAATATGCACTTGGACGCGGCATTATCATTGCGGACACAAAATTTGAATTCGGACTGGATGAAGATGGCAACATCGTGCTTGGCGACGAGATGCTCACACCGGACAGCTCTCGTTTCTGGCCGGCAGAGGGCTATGAGCCGGGACATGGACAGCCGTCCTTTGACAAGCAGTTCGCACGTGACTGGCTGAAGGCGAATCCGGGCAATGACTGGACGCTTCCACAGGAGATTGTAGACAAGACGATCGAGAAATACCTGCAGGCGTATGAGATGCTGACCGGCGAGAAGCTGGCATAAAGAATCATAAGAAAAAGGGAGCGTACAGAACTTAAATAATGGTTCTGTACGCTCCCTTTTATTGACAGGCTATGCCCCGATCGCATTTCCGGTATACAGCTGGTAGTACCGGCCCTTTTCATGGATCAGTTGCTCATGCGTGCCGCGCTCGATGATGCGGCCACTCTCAAGCACCATGATACAGTCAGAATTCCGTACCGTAGAGAGACGGTGGGCGATGACGAAGGTCGTGCGGCCCTTCATGAGCCGGTCCATGCCGTCCTGTACGATGCGTTCGGTTCGGGTATCGATGGAGCTGGTCGCCTCATCGAGAATGAGCACCGGCGGATCTGCGATGGCCGCCCGGGCAATCGCGAGGAGCTGACGCTGTCCCTGGCTCAGGTTTGCACCGTCGCCGGTGAGCATCGTGTCATACCCGTTCGGAAGACGGCGGATGAAGCCGTCCGCATTTGCAAGCCTTGCAGCTGCGATGACCTCTTCTTCTGTGGCATCGAGTTTTCCGAAACGGATGTTTTCTCTTACCGTTCCGGTAAAGAGATGTGTATCCTGCAGAACGATGCCGAGGGACCGACGCAGGTCGGCTTTTTTGATTTTATTGATATTGATGCCATCGTAACGGATCTTGCCGTCCTGGATGTCGTAAAAGCGGTTGATCAGGTTTGTGATTGTCGTCTTACCGGCCCCGGTGGAGCCGACAAATGCGATTTTCTGTCCCGGCTTCGCGTACAGCTTTACGTCGTGGAGTACGATCTTGTCATCCGTGTAGCCGAAGTCCACGCCGTCGAATACGACGTCGCCGCGCAGCTTTTTGTAGTCGACGGAGCCGTCCGCCTGGTGCGTGTGCTTCCATGCCCATTGTCCGGTGCGGGCAGTACTTTCGGTGAGCTTTCCGTTTTCTTCCTTTGCATTGACGAGCAGTACATAGCCGTCGTCCTTCTCGACCGGTTCATCCATCAGCCGGAAGATACGGTCCGCTCCGGCCATCGCCATGACGATCGCATTGAACTGCTGGCTGACCTGATTGATTGGCATGTTGAAGCTCTTGTTAAATGTCAGAAAGCTGGCAAGGCCGCCAAGGGTAAATCCTCCGAACCCATTTAGAGCGAGCACACCGCCGACGATTGCGCAGATGACATAGCTGATATTGCCGAGCTGTGCGTTGATCGGTCCTAAAATATTGGCGAACGTGTTTGCGCGGTCCGCACTCGTATAGAGCGCTTCATTGAGCTCGTGGAATTCTCTGATGCTTGCATCCTCATGGCAGAAGACCTTGACGACCTTCTGACCGTTCATCATCTCTTCGATGTAGCCGTTGACGGCGCCGAGATTTTTCTGCTGGTCCAGGAAATATTTGCCGCTCTGTCCGGCGGCCTTTTTGGTACAGATGAGCATAAGCGAGACCATGACGAGCGTGACGAGCGTCAGCGGGATGTTCAGAATGAGCATACTCACGAAGACACTCACGATCGTGAACGTGCTGTTGATGATCTGCGGGATGCTCTGGCTGATCATCTGGCGCAGGGTATCGATATCGTTTGTGTACACGGACATGATATCGCCGTGGGAATGTGTATCAAAGTAACGGATCGGCAGCTTTTCCATATGTGCAAACAGGTCGTTGCGCAGATTGCGCAGGGTTCCCTGTGTGACTGCGACCATGATACGGTTATAAGCATAGGTAGAGATGACACCGATTGCATAAAATACAGCGACACGGGAAATGGCCTTTGCGAGCGGCGCAAAATTCGGGTTGTCACTTAAAAGGAACGGCGTAATGTAATCGTCGATCAGATTTTTGGTAAACATCGTTCCCTGTACGTTTGCGATGACACCCGCAAAAATAAGAAGAAAGACTGCGATGCAGTGGAATTTATAGTCACGGAATACGTAGTGCATCAGACGGGCGAGCAGTGCAAACGGATGTTCCACCTGCGGCTTCTGTCCGCGCGGTGTGCGGTTCATTGGTCCTGGCATAATCAGTCACCGGTCCTTTCGTCAAAATCTCCGCCGCCCTTTGTCTGAGATTCATAGACCTCACGGTAAATCTCATTGGAAGCAAGCAGCTCTTCATGTGTCCCAAAGCCATTGATCCGTCCTTCATCCAGAACAAGAATACGGTCGGCATCCTGTACGCTGGATATACGCTGGGCAATGATCAGCTTTGTCGTGTTTGGAATCTCATTCCGGAAGGCCCGGCGGATATTTGCGTCGGTCGCTGTGTCGACGGCGCTTGTACTGTCGTCGAGGATCAGGATCTTCGGTTTTTTCAGAAGGGCACGGGCGATGCACAGACGCTGCTTCTGTCCGCCGGATACATTGTTTCCTCCCTGCTCGATGTGGGTGTTGTATCCGTCCGGGAAGGAGCGGATAAAATCATCGGCACAGGCGAGGCGGCAGGCTCTCTGACATTCTTCGTCAGAGGCATTCGGGTCGCCCCAGCGCAGGTTGTCATAGATGCTGCCGGAGAAAAGCACATTGTTCTGAAGTACGACGGATACCTGATTTCTCAGAGATGCCATATCGTAGTCCTTTACGTTGCGGCCTCCGACCCGTACCTCTCCGGCTGTCACATCGTAAAGACGGCTGATCAGGGAGACCAGACTGGATTTTGCACTTCCGGTCGCACCGATGATACCGACTGTCTCGCCGGAACGGATGTCAAGTGTGATATCCTTAAGCACCGGCTCGGCGCTGTCCTTTTTATAGGAGAAATTGACGTGAGAGAAGGAGATGCTGCCGTCGGCAACCTCATGTACCGGATTTACCGGATTTGCCAGATCGCTCGTCTCATCGAGTACCTCGCAAACACGCTCCATGCTTGCCGTGCTCATGGAGATCATGACAAAGACCATCGAGAGCATCATCAGGCTCATGAGGATGTTCATGCAGTAGGTCAGAAGGCTCATCAGCTCACCGGTCGTCAGCTCATTGCTTACGATCATTTTTGCGCCCGTCCAGCTGATCAGGATGATACAGGTATAGACGGTAAACTGCATCAGAGGAGCATTGACGATGACGTTGTGCTCCGCTTTCACAAAGATCCGATAAATGTTTTCACTGGCTTTTTGGAAGCGGGAGGTCTCATGTTCTTCGCGGACGTAGGCTTTTACGACGCGGATCGCGGATACATTTTCCTGTACGGAGGCGTTCAGCTCGTCGTATTTCGGAAATGCCATCTGGAAGTAGCGGGTCGCGTGCCGGATGATGAAAAACAGGATGATGCCGAGGAAGACAACGGCGATCAGGTAAATGCTTGCGAGCCGTCGGTTGATTGCAAACGCCATGATCAGAGCACAGATCATGCTCGACGGAGCACGCATCATCATGCGGAGCACCATCTGGTAGGCGTTCTGGATATTGGAGATGTCAGTCGTCAGACGGGTCACAAGCCCGGCTGTGCTGAATTTGTCGATGTTGGCAAAGGAAAATGTCTGGATATGGCCGAACATGCTCTCGCGCAGGTTCTTTGCCAGTCCGGCTGAAGCCTTTGCCCCGAAGCGCCCGCCTGCCATTCCGGCCAGCAGGCCGATGGCGGCTGCGACAATCATCAGTCCGCCGATGCGGTAGATGTGGCCGATGTCACCGGCATTGACACCCTTGTCGATGATCGAGGCCATGAGGTACGGAATCAGGGTCTCCATCAGGACTTCCAGCAGCATAAACAGCGGCGTGGCGATAGAAGCCCATTTGTATTCCTTGATTTCTTTTGCAATTGTGCGAATCAAAAATAGATCCTCCTTTCTGTGGAAAACAAAGAGAGCGCCGCCCGA
>OLSO01002271.1_pt1 | contig 12156 bp, 10 predicted proteins | sample 1672441 | NCBI WGS metagenome assembly OLSO01 (sample SAMEA3136686, study PRJEB25190) | human gut metagenome | biome: human gut; feature: human-associated habitat; material: faeces | place: Austria | collected 2013 | reverse complement strand
TATCAGGCGATGTGTATGATAAATCGATACCTGCGGTCGAGGCGGTTACGGTATTTGACGATTTTCTTACGGAGCTTGCCACGAAAGATATAACGACATTAATAATAAGCGGCAACCACGATTCGCCGGAAAGATTGGGGTTCGGAAGTAAAATAATGCAGAATAACGGTGTGCATATATATTCGGTTTTTGACGGTGAACTTCACAAGGTGAAAATTGATGATGTTAATTTTTATATGTTGCCGTTCGTAAAGCCGATAATGGTAAGAAGGTTTTACCCCGAAGTCGAAACGTATGAGGACGCGGTAAGGGCGATTATTGAGAATACGGATATTGATAAGTCGCAGAAAAACGTTATACTGTCACATCAATTTATTACAAAAACAGGTGCGGAAACAATGCGAAGTGATTCAGAAAGTGTATCTGTAGGCGGTCTTGATAATATTGATATATCGGTGTTTGATGATTTTGATTATACGGCTTTGGGACATATCCACAGACCGCAGTCGTTAAGTGAAAAAGTGCGATATTGCGGTTCACCGCTGAAATATTCATTCTCTGAGGCAAAATACGATAAAACCGTTACAATAGTCGATGCAGATGATTTCTCAGTGCAAACAATAGCGTTAAAGCCTTTGCACGATATGCGAATGATTAAGGGCAGTATTGAAAATATATTGTCTAAAGAAGTAATAAATGCGGCGGATTCTGATGATTATTTACATATCACGCTTACCGACAAAGACAATATAATAGACGCAATGGACAAAGTGAGAAGTGCGTATCCGAATGTTATGCAGCTTGAATTTGAACGTGATATGAAAGGAAATACAAAGGGTGTATATGAGGCGACAGGTGTCGGAACTAAGCCTGATAATGAACTTTTTTATGATTTTTATAAGTTGCAGAACGGTGTGGAAATAGACAGTGAAAAAGCCGAGTTGGTCGATTCGATTTTAGAGGAGGTAAAAGAAAATTGAAACCGTTAAAGATTACAATGAGCGCATTTGGACCTTATGCTGAAAAAGTGACAATAGATTTTGAAAAATACCAAAACGGTCTTTATATTATAACAGGTGACACAGGTGCGGGAAAATCAACGATATTTGACGCAATAACCTTTGCTTTGTACGGAGAGGCGGCAACACAAAGACGTGAAAATACTATGCTTAGAAGTGACTTTGCAAAAAAAGATACAAAGACATTTGTTGAGCTGGAGTTTATGTACAGAGGTGAAGTGTATAAAATAAAGAGAAATCCGAGATATAAGCGTGAGGGTTTGAAAACAGAGGAAACACCGAAAGCGGAAATTACATATCCCGACGGAAGTGTGAAATCGGGTGTAAAAGAAGTGACAGCGGCAGTTACGGATATTTTGAAAATCGACTGCGGACAGTTTACTCAAATTGCAATGATAGCGCAAGGTGAGTTTTTAAAACTGTTGCTTGCAGGCACGGACGAACGCGGAAAGATATTCAGAAAAATATTTAATACCGATTTATACAGGCGTTTTCAAGATCGTGCGAAAATGTTAGCCAATGATGCAAAACGTGATTATGAAACTGTAAAAAGCAGTATTGAACGTGAAATAAAAGGCGTTGTAAGCGATAATGAAGATGATTGGATTTTATATGATTCAACAAGGACAGATGAATTTATAAATGCACTGATGAACTTGCTTGGCGATTGGGAAAAAGATAAAAAGAGTATTACGGCGAAAGAAAAACGTTTAAAAACAAAATCGCAGAAACTTTCAGACGAAATCAGTTTGGCGGAAAATACAAATAAGTTTATCGAATCGCTTGAAAAGGAAGAAGAAACACTGAAAAAGCTAAATGATGATAGTGAAAAAATCGAAAGCTTAAGAAAAGATACAGACAGACTTGAAAGTGTTAATAAGGACGTAATACCTATTTTAACAATGCTTAAATCGTATCGCGAAAATGTCGGAAAACTTGAAAAAAGTATTTCGACAAACAAAAAAGTGCTTGAAGAAAATACAGAAAAACACGACGAATTAAAGAAAATCCTTGAAGATGAAAAAGCAAGAGAAAATGAAAGGAAAACGCTTTCGGAAAAGGCAGTCGGATTGAAAAATGAACTTGAATATTATGATGAATATGAAAGTTTGAAAAAGGAAAATACAAAAAATCAAAAGTCATTGAAAAAGGCTAATGACGAGTCGGAAAAATTAAAGGCTACATTCAATGATGATAAGAAAAAAGCAGAAGACGAAAAAAATAAACTTTCTGAATTGAAATCAACCGAAGTCGAACTGCAAAAGGTAAAGAGCCTTTATGAAGAAAAAGAGAAGCATAATTTTAAAATACAAAAGGTTATGCTTGACTGTGACAGTTTGAAAAAGCATCAAAAGAAACATAAGAAACTTTCTGAGCAATATACAGATGCTGAAAAGTTATATAAGCAAACTTTAGAAACTTATAATAACGGTTACAGTTTATTTTTACGAGAGCAGGCGGGAATATTGGCAGAGTGCTTGAACGAAAATGAGCCATGTCCCGTATGCGGTTCAACAGATCATCCTTGCATTGCTCAAAAAAGTGATACCGCACCTTCGGAAAATGAACTTGACGAAATGAAACAACGTGCCGATATGGCAGATAACGAGTGCAGAAAAATTGCCGATAAAGCAAGTAAAGAAAAGAATGAATGTGAAAAAATTGAAAATTCAATTAAAACCGCACTTGAAGATATGGATATTGAAACTGAAAATACAGTCGAAGAAATTGCGGAAAATATCAAAAATGAGCTTGCAAATGCAAAAGAACAGCTTGAAATTGCCGAAAAACGTAATACAGAAAGAATTGAATGTGAATTAAATTTAAACGCATACACCGAAAAATGCAATCAAACCGATGAGAAAATCGAAGAAATTACGGCTAAAATCAATGATTTGAAAACGGTTATAAACGGTGACGAAAACAAAATAACGGCACTTGAAAAAATGATAAGCTGTAAAAACAAGTCCGAGGCGGAAAAGGTGCTTGACGATTTAGAAAACAGGATTGATGAAATGCAAAAAAGTTTTGAAATTGCCGAACAAAACTATAATGAATGTGTCAAAGTCATTGACAATGCCAAAGCTGTTATAAACGAAAACGAGCCTTTGGCTAAAACGGAAAACGAACGTATAAAAAAGCAGGAAGAAAAGCTTGAAAAAGCAATGCAAAAGTACGGCATTGATAATGAAAATACTCTTGAAATATTGGTAAGTGATATTGAAAATATATCAGATATGCGTGATGAAATCAAGGAGTATGACAATAAATTAAGTGCTTGCAATGAGAGAATAAAGATGCTTAAGGAAAACATAGGTAAGGCAGAAAAGACTGATATTGAAAAATTAAAGGCAGATAAAGAAGAAACAGAAAATTCGTTGGAGGAAATAACGGAACAAAAGAACAGCTTGACTGCTAATATCAGTATAAATAAGCGTATAATGGACGAAACGCAGAAGTTGAAAACGGAACTTGACGAAAGCGGAAAACGATATTCTACATATCTGAATATTTCGCAGACGGCAAACGGTGAACTTTCAAAACGTCAAAAAATTGCGTTTGAGCAGTACATTCAGTCGGCATATTTTAGGTCAATTCTAAATGAGGCCAATAAGCGTTTTTCGTATATGACAAACGGTCGTTTTGAACTTGTAAAGCATGACGGCGACAGTAATTTGAAATCTCACAGCGGTCTTGATATTGATGTGTTTGATAATTATACCGGCAAGCAAAGGAGCGTTAAATCATTGTCGGGAGGTGAGTCGTTTAAGGCGTCATTATGTATGGCACTTGGACTTTCGGAGGTTATACAATGTAACGCAGGCGGTGTTAAATTGGAGTCAATGTTCGTTGATGAAGGATTTGGTGTACTTGACAATGAATCACTTGAACAGGCGATAGAAGTGCTTAATTCGCTTTCGGAAAGTGACAGAATGGTAGGTATTATATCGCATATTTCAGAATTGAAAGACAGAATCGATAAAAAGATTGTTGTAAAAAAAGGCTCTGCGGGAAGTACGGTTGAACTCATAAATTGATTGACAAAGTAAGACGCATATGTTAATATTAATATATGCGTCTGTAGCTCAGTTGGATAGAGCACAAGATTCCGATTCTTGGTGTCGCGGGTTCAAATCCTGTCAGACGCGCCACGTCGGAGCAAAGTTCGCTTTGCTCCGTTTTTCTTTGGCAGAAAAAACTTCGCTATGTTACCTTGCTTCTCCTTAGTCACAAAAAATGCACGCTCGTTTCGCCTGTTCGCTTGTAAACGTACTTACAACGGCTCAAAGTCGCTACCACCTTTTTGTGAGAGTGCCTGTGGCGCTTAGAAACACTTTAGTCAGATGTTTTTTTGAGAACAAAAGGGAATCGCATTCAAACGATTCCCTTTTATGTTATATAAATGTATTAACAATTCCCTGTATCAAAAGAATAAGCATAATAATCGGCATAACGTATTTATAATACGGTTTAATCCATCTTGGAATTTTCGGACCGACACCGGTATTAGCCTCTTTAAGATAATTGTCAAAGCCCCAACCACGTTTTGATATACAGAAAAACAAGTACATAAGTGAGCCGGCAGGCAATATAAGATTACTTACAAGAAAGTCCTCAAAGTCAAGAATAGTTGACTCACCGCCTAATGGGTGGAGTGATGATAATATATTAAATCCGAACACACAAGGCAATGACAACACCGATATAATTATTATATTAATAAGTACGGCTTTCTTTCTTGTGATATTAAATTTTTCAACGCAACAAGTCAGTATATTTTCAAACAATGCAATAACCGTAGAAAATGCCGCGAAAGTCATAAACAGGAAGAACAAGCTGCCCCAAATTCTGCCGCCTTTCATTGAAGTGAATACGTTAGGCAATGTTATGAATATAAGGCTTGGACCGCTGTCGGGTTCAACGTTGAAAGCAAAGCATGACGGAAATATGATAAGTCCTGCGATTATAGCAACGAATGTATCAAGCAGAGCAATATTTATTGATTCTCCTAAAAGAGTTCGTGATTTATCAATGTAACTGCCAAAAATCATCATTGATCCCATACCGATACTAAGTGTGAAAAATGCTTGGTTCATAGCGGTTGTTATAAGCTTGAAAAATCCTACTTCCTGTATTTTTTTAAAGTTCGGCAGAAGATAGAATTTTACACCGTCTATACCGCCGTCAAGTCTGACTGCGTGTATTGCAAGAATTATAATAAGTCCGAGCAGTGCGGTCATCATAACTTTAGTAATTTTTTCGACACCTTTTTGAAGTCCCAATGAGCAAACTCCAAATCCCAAAACAACAACAACCAACATCCAAAATGTCATGGTAGCGGGGGAGGCTAAAAGGTTGTTAAATGTATTTTTTACGTTAGCGGTGTCCAAACCGACAAATCCGCCGACGGCAAATTTATAAAAATAATATAACATCCAACCGGCTACTGTGGTATAGAACATCAAAAGTATATAATTGCCGGCAATCGCAAAATTAGAATGTAAGTGCCATTTTGTACCTCTCGGCTCAAGCTCCTGGTATGCTTTAGCGGTACTCTTTTGACTTGCACGACCTATTGAAAACTCTATTGTCAAAACAGGAATGCCGATTAAGGCAAGGAAGAACAGGTAAAATAACACAAATATTCCGCCGCCGTAATTTCCTACAATATAAGGGAATCTCCAAACGTTGCCTATACCAATCGCACAGCCGGCAGACAGGAGAATAAATCCCAATCTCGATTTTAAATTTTCTCTTTCCATATAATAAATCCTTTCAAATATATTGCTTTAAACATTAACGTGTATCATAATAACACAGATTTCATCAAAAATCAATTTTTTTTAAAATTTTCTAAAAAATTTAAAAAAAAAGTGTTGACAAAATGATGTAATGCGTGTATAATAGATTTTGTTGTTACGGCGGTATAGCTCAGTTGGCTAGAGCATGCGGTTCATACCCGCAGTGTCAGTGGTTCAAATCCACTTACCGCTACCAAAATTGCGTGACGATTTTACTATCAGTAAGCTCGTCACGCTTTTTTATGCGGTTTTTTAGGGTTTTGGATACCTGCTGAATAAACGGCGTTTCATTTACTGTCAGGGGTATTTGAACAGGACTCGAACCCTTGACCACATAAATTCCGAGTGCAAATGTTAGAGATAAGCGTAAGGGATTTGAACTATTGACTGAATAGGATTTTGAGATAGATATAAAGAAAATCAGCAACTTCGTCTTAAACGGCTGTAAATTGCTGTAAAAGCCAATTGCTGAGGTGAGGTGACCAAAAAATGTACAAACGAAACAAAAGCTCGTTTTCGGGGGTTTAAACCCTTATATAATTTAATATGGAATAAAAGGAGATAATTTCAGAAATGAGATTATCTCCTTTTTATATATAAAAATTAAATGAGAAAGGAGAGGCAATATGAAAAACGACCAATTATTCAGTGAAATTCAAAGTCATATGCGGCGCTTTGAGGATGTATGGTATAAGAGGACAGAAGAAGGCATGGAGGTTATATATAGCAGACATAAAAGAGTTTTTTGTTGATAATGGCGGTTATGTAGAGCAGTATAACAATGTGAATGGCGATGAGCATTATTATGAGATTAACGACTGCTTGCTTTCTGCTGCTGCACTTGTAAAAGAGTATGGCAACGCAATGGAAAAAGCGTCTGATTTCAAAGTGCTGGGCTTATCACAATCATATAAGTTGCTGGCGGAGTATGATAATGTTGTATTGGCAGGCAGGGAATTAAACAGCGGAGGCTTTGAATTTGTAACATGGAGACAGAACTATAATGGGGTAGAGCATGGGAACTACTTTGGAAATAACTATTCAGGTGCAAAAGAAGATTTTGCGACAAGGTCTGAGTTGGTTAATGAAAAGAAGTTGTTTTCAGATGAAGAATATGTAGAAATGTACCGCTGTGTGGTGGATACGCTTGAAGATAGTTATGAATTAAGTGATGAACATAAGCAAATGCTTGATGAACATTCGGTGTATTACGGCAATTATTATCATAGAACAGTACCCGTTATTATTGATAATATTGTTAAAACTCTGCACCGTATTCAGGCATACACAGAACAAGACGAAGATGATGAGGAAATGGAATTATGAGCAGGATGGCATTTGCCGCCCTGCTTAAGTTTTAGGAGGAGAAAATAGTGAACAGTAATTTATATAAAATCAATGAGGTAACACAGCACAAATATTATCAGGTGCCGAAAGAGCTATATACAAATCTAAGATATAAGACCACAATCAATAATGACGCAAAAATGCTTTATGCCCTGCTTCTTGACCGAATGGAGCGTCGAGAACAAACGGCTGGATTGAAGATGACGGAACTATATTTTTGATTTTTAAGCGCGAGGACTTGGCTGATATGCTCGGCATATGCAGCACAACGGTCTGGAGAGCTATAAAACAGCTTAAAGAGGTAGGTTTGATAGAGGAAAAAAGACAGGGCTTGAACAGACCTAACCTCATATATATCGGTAAAATTGATTACAGTGTGCTGGAAGAAAAAGAACCTGAAAGTATTGAAAAAGAAATTATATCTTCCTCCTCTGCTCCCTCTACCTCTATTTTATCTTCGGACATTGAAAATTTAAAGGACAGGACTTCTACGGCTGAAAGGTCGGGAGATTTAAAAAATAAATGTCAGGACATTTCAAAATTAAAACCAAATAAGACTGATAATAATAAACCTGAATATAACGATACTGATAATAATGAGCCTGAGAGTTTAAATAAAGCTGAAAAAGAAAATTTTATAAAGCTTAACAGCAGTTAATAGTAACCTTATTCCAATTTGGAATATTGGAATAAATATAAATATACAGTAATAAATTCACATAGAAAAACCGCCGAGAATGCTTTTAATCATATTGGCGGTTTTCTCTTGTTTTTCTTAGTTTATGTAATCCTTGAAGCCTTTGCCGGGCTTGAAAGCCGGCGAGTTGCACGCGGCGATTTTGATTTTTTCGCCCGTCTGCGGGTTTTTGCCTTCTCTTGCTTCTCTTTTACGAGATTCAAAAATTCCGAAGCCGACAAGCTGAACCTTGTCGTTCTTCTTTACGGCATCCTTTACAGCGTCAACAAATGCGTTCAATGCGCCCTCAGCGTCCTTTTTTGAAAGGCTAGCTTTTTCAGCCATTATCGCAACCAACTCTGATTTGTTCATCGTCACACCTACTCGTTCGTATACGGTTATTTCGTATTCTATCACAGATTTTCTTTTTTGGCAATACATACTGATGATTTTTGTAGTTTTGAAAGAAAAATAGCTTTTGCGTTTATAAGAAAAGCAAAAAAAATCATAAAAATTTTCATAGCGCAAAATGCCGAAAAGCAGAGAGCGGCGAAAATTTCCGCCGCTTGTCTTGACAAGAAGAATAGATTGCTGTATAATCATTATTAGGAATTATTACTAATAATACAAAAATGAAATGAAACGTATGAAATGATTATGAAAAACAATAAATATGCGAGAACAAGAAACGAGAAAAACTTAATGAAAGCATTTGCCCGGCATATACTGCTGTTGCTCCGTGCAGCGAATATGTTCCACTTGACGGACGCTGAATAACAAATTTGAAATATGAAAAAATTAGGGGAGCGTATAAATAATGCTGAAACACAGAGAAACAAAACAGCGCAGAATCGTTCTGGAAACGGTCAGAAGCCACACAGATCATCCGACCGCCAACACGATATGTGAGGAGGTTCATGCAATTGACGGAAAAATCAGTCAGAGTACCGTATACCGCAATTTAAACTGTCTGTCAGAGGACGGAGAAATACTTCATATCAAGGTGTCGGGTGCAGACAGATATGATTTGAGAACAGACCTTCACTATCATATTATCTGTCTTAAGTGCGGAAAGGTAATTGATATTCCGTTTAATTATCTTTCCGATCCGGATGAAAAGGTTGCAAATGCGACCGGTTACACGGTATTTCGTCACAGAGCCGTGTTTGAGGGAATCTGCCCGGAATGTAAAACGGAAAACAATATATAATCTGAAAGCGGATAAAGAAAGGATGTGGCAATATATGCATTGGAAAAAGGTGGCGGTGCAGACTTTGCTTTTGGTTGTCGGAACAGTAATGCTGTGTGCCGGAGCTTTGCGGGGTGAGGCGGCGACCGTGCTGAGCAAGGCAATCAGGTTATGTCTGGAGTGTGTAGGAATTGGGTAAGAAATTTTCAGGTATATCACAAAAACTGACTCGCTTTCGCAGGTACATTCAGGCAGCGGCGGCTCTGTTGAGCAACTTGCATCTGCCAAATTTTCTGAAGGGCGAAATTTATCGGGGAGCCGGAAAAACAGTATGTGTGCCGGGACTTAACTGCTACTCATGTCCTGCGGCATCCGGAGCCTGCCCTATCGGTGCGCTTCAAACGGTAGCGGGATCTGCAAAATATGGTTTCTCATATTATATTACAGGAATTCTTATATTGCTCGGAGTATTGCTGGGGCGCTTTATCTGTGGCTTTTTGTGTCCGTTCGGCTGGTTTCAGGAGCTGCTGCATAAAATCCCGACAAAAAAGTTTTCAACCAAAAAGCTGAAATGTTTGACTTGGATTAAATACGTTGTTCTCTTGGTAACGGTGTTTTTGTTGCCGGCGTTGGCGGTAGACGATGTCGGAATGGGTGCCCCCTTTTTCTGCAAGTATATTTGTCCGCAGGGCGTATTGGAGGGGGCAATTCCGCTATCCGTTGTCAATTCCGGTATTCGATCTGCACTCGGAGCATTGTTTGCTTGGAAATTCAGTGTTTTGATTGCGGTAATTGCGGTAAGCGTGTTGTTTTACAGACCGTTCTGCAAATGGCTGTGTCCGCTTGGTGCGTTCTATGCCCTTTTGAACAAGGTTTCGCTGTTTCAAATGAAAGTGGATACCGGCAAATGTGTAGCCTGCGGAAAATGCGCAAAAGCTTGCAAAATGGATGTGGACGTGACGAAAACGCCTAACCATACCGAATGTATTCGCTGCGGTATGTGCGTCCGGGAATGTCCGACAAACGCCGTTCGTTTTCGGTACGGCTTCGGAGAAGGTAAAGGTAAAAGCGGCGAAAATGCCACAAATGATAAATAAAAAATCAGGAGGAATAAATATGAGTATAAAAAAACTTCTAACAGCGGCGCTGACGCTTGTGCTGGTGGTGTTTGTTACGGCAGCCTGCACAACGGCGGATAAAAACAAATTGAACGGTATGGAAAATGAACCGAAAAATGCCGAAGAAGCGGTAGCAATGCATGAAGAACTGATGACACGTGAAAATGCGATTCTGACGGAGAATACAAAGCTTTGGGAACAGGTTTTTGCGGCGGCGGACAAAGGTATGACTTTGCAGGAGGACGGTAAAAACTACGGTGATTTTCTTCTCAAAACCATTGACACCGTCAAGGAACAGTTTACGGAGGACGAGTTTAAATTGCTCAAGGGTGAAGCGGAGAAAATCCGGGATATTGAAAATAAGCTGACTATGATTGAAAAAAAATATCCGGATACAGCGCAAAAATCGTCGGATGATGATATGAGTATGCCATCCGATAACGGCAGTACGGGAAATTTTCCCTCCTTTGAAGGAAAGGATCTGGACGGGAACGAAATAAAGAGTGATGAGCTGTTTTCAGGCAATGCTGTCACGGTGGTAAACTTTTGGTTCACTACCTGCTCTCCTTGCGTGGATGAGCTTTCCGAACTCGATGCGCTGAATAAGGAGCTTTCCGGGAAAGGCGGTTCTCTAATCGGAATAAATTCTTTCACGCTGGACGGAGATGAGGCGGCAATATCCGAAGCAAAGGCAGTTTTGAAAAAGAAAGACGCCTCCTATCGGAATGTATACTTTGATTCTGACAGCGAGGCGGGAAAGTTTATCGAAAATGTATACGCCTATCCCACAACATATGTGGTTGACCGCAGCGGTAGCATCGTCGGAGAACCGATCGTCGGCGCCGTTACCGGCAAATCACAAATGGAGAAGCTGAAATCATTAATCGACCAATGTATTGCCGCCGATATGAAATGAAAATAGTATTAAAATAATGCTGTACAAATATACTATAAAAAATCCTGCATCGGTTTATGGTATGTAATCGTTATAAATAAAAAAATTAAAACAAAGCCTTTTTAAAATGAGGGTTTCAGACGGCAGAAAAAGCCGCCCGGCATAGAGGCAACACGCCTTTATTGTCGGGCGGCTTTTATATAATTCGGCAATAGTAAGACTCGTTTTACGGCAAGTTTGACAAAATCGGAGATAAAGGAGCAAACTGTTGACAGCTTCAATTTATAAATTTTGCCTGAGTGGTGCAATATATATGGTGAAAAGAAAGGAAGCGGTCAATATGAAATTACAGAGTATAACCGAAAAACAAATTCAAAAATTCAGAAAATATTTTGTAAACGAAGAAAAATCGAACGCTACCATCGAGAAATATATTCGTGATGTTACGGCGTTTGTCAAATGGCTCGGCGGAGAAATTCCACGCAAGGAAAGAGTCATTCAATATAAAGAACGCCTGATTGCGCAATATAAAACCGCAAGTGTTAATTCGATACTGTTCTCGCTCAATATGTTCTTTGAATATGCCGATTAGCACAAAATGAAGGTAAAAACATTGAAAACACAGTGCAAGATTTTTGCAGACAAGTCAAAGGAACTGACAAAAACAGAGTATAAAAGACTGCTGACGGCGGCAAAGGACAGGAAAAACGAAAAGCTGTATTATTTGATACAGACGATTGCAAGCACAGGACTTCGGGTATCGGAAATTAAATTTATAACATTTGAGGCCATAAAACGCAGATAGGCAATAATAAACTTCAAGGGGAAAATAAGGTAGGTTTTTCTGCCCAAAAAGCTGTGTATTATCCTACAAAAGTATGCGTTGAAACAGGGTATCAAAAGTGGCAGCATCTTTGTTACGATAACGGGTACGCCTCTTGACAGATCGAATATATGGAGAATGTTAAAGGAGCTGTGTGAGAGTGCGGGAGTGTCAAAAGAAAAAGTGTTTTCGCATAACTTTCGCCACCTTTTTGCAAGAACTTATTATTCCCTCTTGAATTGTCAAGTCAAATGCAACGATATATCAAAATAAACTTCAAAAGGCGA
>OLSO01002270.1_pt1 | contig 12157 bp, 8 predicted proteins | sample 1672441 | NCBI WGS metagenome assembly OLSO01 (sample SAMEA3136686, study PRJEB25190) | human gut metagenome | biome: human gut; feature: human-associated habitat; material: faeces | place: Austria | collected 2013 | reverse complement strand
CATAGATCGGTGCAAGCTCATGCTGTGCAGGAGCAACCTCATTATGCTGTGTCTTGGCAGGGATACCAAGTTTCCAGCATTCTTCATTTACTTCTTTCATATATGCGGAAATTCTCTGACGGATACTTCCGAAATAATGGTCATCCATCTCCTGTCCCTTAGGAGGCATAGCACCGAACAGTGTTCTGCCTGTGTAGATCAGGTCTTTTCTCTGAAGCCATTTTTCTTTATCTACCAGGAAATATTCCTGCTCTGCACCTACGGATGGAGTTACTTTCTTGGAAGTTGTATTTCCAAAAAGTCTGAGCAGACGGAGGGCCTGGGTGTTGATCGCTTCCATAGAACGGAGCAGCGGTGTCTTCTGGTCAAGTGCTTCTCCTGTATAGGAACAAAATGCAGTAGGAATACAGAGCGTTCCACCTGCTGCATCATGACGTACAAATGCCGGTGATGTGCAGTCCCATGCTGTGTATCCTCTCGCCTCGAAAGTCGCTCTTAATCCGCCGGACGGGAAGGAAGATGCATCCGGTTCCCCTTTGATCAGTTCTTTTCCGGAGAAAGACATCAGAACTTTACCATTATCCATCGGAGCTGTGATAAAGGCATCGTGTTTCTCTGCTGTCACGCCTGTAAGAGGCTGGAACCAGTGGCTGTAGTGTGTGGCACCCTTTTCAATGGCCCATTCTTTCATTTCGTGTGCTACTACATCTGCAATCTCCATAGACAGTTCTTTGCCTTCTTCTATGGTTTTTTTCAATTCTTTGTAGATTTTCTTCGGGAGTCGTGCCTGCATGACGGAATCATTAAACACGTCACATCCAAAAGTCTCTACTACATTGATATACTCACCCATTTTATTTCTCCTTTTTATTTATTAACGGGGAAATGCCAATTGACTTGGTTTCCTCATTCTTGGTGCTTTTAAGATATAAATTCAGTGCTTCGTGGCAGTTCTCGATCTCTATCTGTGTATGGCTGCCTCCGAATTCACCATCCAGAGTCCAGGGTACTGCTTCCTCTGATGTAAGGGTTACGCTGGCTGATTTAAAGGAATAGATCATATCTGTGTTGTCCTCTGCTGTCAGCATGGCGGTCATGATTTCCTGTAATTCCAGCGGATTCTTTGGCTGTTTGATCATGGTCACTTCAAAAAGACCATCATTCATATCTACATTTTTGCCGGTAAGATTCTTAAATCCTCCCACGGATCTGGAGTTTGTGACCATTCCAAAAATGAAATCATCTTCTGCATTTACTTCTTCTGATTCAATTTTCATATGGTATGATTTGATATCGAAAAGTCGTTTGACTCCCTCCAGAAGATAAGCTACATGTCCCAGAATGTTCTTGAGATCCTGATCTGTCTGATAGGCTACATCTGTGAAAAGACCGAAAGCTGCTATATATGTAAAGCTCTGGTTATTGAATCTGCCGATATCACAATGATAAAGTTCTTCTTCCATGATCATGGAGGCTGCTTCTGTCATGCTCTTCGGCATAAAAAGACTATTTGCAAAATCGTTGGTGCTTCCTGCCGGAATGTATCCGATGGGAACGGAGCTTTTTTTCTCCATGATTCCGGTGACTACTTCGTCGAGTGTGCCATCGCCGCCACTGCATACGATGAGGTCTACTTTATCTTCGTATTCTTTGGCTTTTTCGTAAGCATCTCTTGGTTTCTGTGTGGAATAGATAGTGACTTCGTAGCCGCCTTTGTTGAATATATCTACAATTTCAAGCAGGTTGGTTTTGATCTTGCCTTTGCCTGCTTTGGGGTTGAAAACAAAGAGCATTTTTTTGTTCATTCGAGCAATTCTCCTTTTTTCAGAGTTTGGGGACGCATACAAATGAGGGTATGCGGATTTCTATTTATATAATATAAGAAAAAAGGTGGGAAAAGTCAATGGGGTTTGAGGGGCAAAAAGTTTGGGGACGGCAGGAAATATTTTTGCTGCAATTTTTTATAGAAAGATGTAAGACTGCATGATAAAATGAAAAATATCACTAAACGAATGTTGGATTTATAAAAAGAGGATTTTGCTATGGTTAAACTGATTGCTTCAGATATAGATGGAACTTTGGTAAAGGATGGAACTCTGGCGATTGATCCGGAGTATATGGATGTGATCGGGCGGTTGATTGATAAGGGGATTGTTTTTGTTGCCTGTTCAGGTCGGCAGTTTCGAAGTGAGCGGAAATTGTTTGCACCCATTGCAGACAAGCTTCTCTATGTTTCAGATGGAGGAACTGTTGTCCGGACTCCGAAAGAAATTCTGAAAGTACATGCCATGCCGGATGAAATCTGGAAAGGGATGTGTTCTATGGTCCGTGAAAGTATGCCTTCCTGTGATTATTTTGTATGTACACCGGAGTGCTGCTTTGCCGAAGACGGAGGAAGCCGAATGTTCCACTGGCTCAGGGATTCTTATGGATATGATATCCGCGAAGTACCCGAAATGTTAAAGCTAAAAGATAAGCAGATCATTAAGTTCTCCGTATATCACCAGAACGCCTGTGAAGAAATGTGTGCACCTCTGTTCACTCCTGCCTGGAAAGATAAAACCGTCATGGCCGCCGCAGGCAAAGAATGGATGGATTGCACTCCCATCGGTTCAGGAAAAGGACCTGCTCTTTGCTTTCTGCAGAAATATCTCGGAATCTCCCCTGAAGAAACCTGTACCTTCGGAGACAATCTCAACGATATAGAAATGCTCCAGAACGCAGGATTCAGCTACGCAGTCTCCAACTCCCGCCCGGAAGTACAGGCCGCTGCCAAAGATACCTGCCCGCCTTACTGGGAAAATGGAGTTCTGCAGATTTTGAAAACATTCCTGTAAATAATAAATAGCTTTAAACCTAATGCAGCAAATAAACAAATACTCAGGGTGTATTTGTGAATCCTGCACAATACACCCTTCTTTTCCAGATCTAGTATTTCACCATATTATGGCAATACATTTTCAAGTACTTGCCATTCTTCGCCTTTAATGTTATCAGAATAATTATCCATGCAAATACATAGTTCATCTGTAGCTGCATCATTACGTACAATACCACCATGCAGACTGTATTTCTCAAGATAAGTTTTTAACACCTTAAACTTCTTTTTTGTATAAATATCTATATCCTGACTATTGCCCCCACGGTCAAAACCGCCTTTTGTTTCAATAATCCATATCTCGTCATTCACAGAAATTATATAATCAGGATAAAATAGCTTTTGTTTATTAGAATTATCCTCATATACAATAGAAAGATACTCGTTACCTTTATCTCCATTTTTATACCACCATTGTACACTATCGGAATGTTCACAAAATTTTTCAAACTTAACCTCTGGTGTAGACCGAGGTGCAGCTGAAGAAAGATACCCCTGATACACATTTTTTCTATATTCCATTTGCGTTTTTGCATCACAATTATAAGTAAATAAACACGATTGTGGAATATGAAAATCATAATATGATTTAGTCTTTATATCAAGAACTAATTGTGCATTTTCATATGCCATGGCATGGCGCACTAAATTTTGAAGCTTATCAGCATTATTCAATACAAATGCATAAACTTCTCTTGGCTCCAATGCAAGAATTTTTTTACTATATTTAAAATTTTTGTCAAAAAGCTTACGTATAATAGCATTCATATAGGAATATTCCATTCCTATTTCCAAACCTATTTTACTAATTTTTTGATGATAATCCCGTCCATGTTTATGAGTATTCAGTTTTTCAGTAACAGAAATATCATTCAAATCCGAAGCAGAAAAATCAAGAGTAGACGTTTCACCCGAAATAGTATGTTTAATAATATTTTCGCTCATTTCAAACTTTGCTTTTTTAAGCAATACATAATTTTCAGCTTTGTTAGTTCCTATCCCGTATTCCTTTTGAGCATAGGATACAATAGCCTGTAATGCTTTCTGTGGATTACGTGTAGTAGTCACCATTGTTCTTTGCTCTCCTGTGAGCGCAATATTTTTATACTCATTCTTTAAAAATAATGTACTTGCATTCAACGCACCTTTATTAAGCGCTGTTTTTACACCTGCCGTAAATTTTTCATCAAAAGTATAAAGATAGCAGCTGTCGAGTAAATCATCTTTATAATGCTTAGCCTCTGGCATACGGCGAATACGTCCTATCGTTTGTATCTCAAAAGTCTCATCCATACCATCTCTAAGTTTTACAAGAATATATGCTCTTGGACAGTCCCACCCAGTCGCAACAGATTGTTTGATAATAACTGCTGAAGATTTTGCATCTGGCTTATCTATATTCTCTAAGTTTTCATGCCTGTTAGAAAGCCATACTGCAAGCTGACCATTTTCATATGTCATACCCTGTTTTTCCAAATATCTCTCAACTTCATCCTGTAAAAGTTCTGATTTATTTGGAATTTGAATTATAATCAACGGATTTATATTTATCTCACGTTCTAAAAATGCTGCATGCAAATCTCTTTGTTTTTGCAGTGCTCTTTCCAATAGAAACGCTGTCTGATTTTCCGTTTCTATCTTTTGTGAAAAATCCTGATTGATAACAAGCATCTTTTTAATGAGCCCTTCCGAAATGACCTTTTCTTCTGGAACTTCAATTATTTCCGCTTTTGCGATTCCTTTCGGAGTAGCTGAACAGCGAATAATTTTATTTGTATGAAAATATTGTATAATTTCATCCGCTTTTATAGTATTATTCTGATGGCTCTCGTCAACTATGATAATGAAATGCAACCCATCATTCAAAGCATGCTGAATATGCTCTAAAAAATTGGTTCTTTCACTATCCTTAAGAGCCGTATTTCCTTTCTTTGTGAGCTTTTCCCAATTTATAAAACAGTTGTCATTTTCTTTAAATCCATCTGTCATTACATCCGAAAGCAATTTTGTTTGTGAGTCATGAATGTATTTATCCATTTTTGCCTTACTTTGTTCTGCAAGGTTTCCTTTACCCGGTGTCAGCCATACAAAAATGTTTTTTGAAAAAGACTGTATATATTGATGCATAAAATATGTCAAAATAATTGTTTTTCCACTGCCTGTAGGACTCTTTAGAATAATGTCACGTGTCAGAGTATCCATTGCATTAAACAATGATTTTACAGCCTCCAATTGAAAATTTTTTAATTTCATAATTCTATACTCTTCCCTTCATTAGTATTTAATCGGACCATTCGATTATGAACAAGCAGTGGAATATCTCACGTATTTACTCAAGCAAAAACTCTTCTTCACTCAATACTCCTGCAAATCACTATAATAATACTCAGGAACAATATGGATTTCAATATCATTTATACGCAATTTCTTTTCCTGTTCTTCATCAGGTAAAATATCATACCCCATATATAGTTTCTGACATTTTTTTACTTTTTCCACATCTGCAACAAATTCATTAAATTCATCTTCTGTCAGTGCAATGGCAATTTTATCACTGTCCGTAAAATTCACACCATTTTCAAGTTCCACTAACTCACGGATATGATTTAACAATTCATCTGTATATTCATAATACATGCGTTCACCAGTAGGAATATATTCTACTTTATAATATTTAAGACTCTCATTGTAGCCTTCTGCATCTATCACTCGCTTAATACGTTCATATGTTACATCACGGCAAATATTATTTTCATTATTTGTACATAGAATAAATTTACGATTCCCACCATCTTCTGCATTCAACTTCATAACAGAGTGTCCTGTTGTTCCAGATCCGGCAAAAAAGTCAAGTATTGTAGTTCTTTTACCAGAACCAATTTTTATAATTCTGCTTATGAGTTCTAACGGTTTGGGAAAATCAAATTTTCCTTTTCCCAGTATCATCTGTACTTCTTTTGTTCCTTTTTGAGAAATAAATTCTTTATCATCCCATACAGTCTTTGCCGTTTGTGTAAGCTTACGTTCTTTTTGGAAAATTCGTATTTCACCGTCTCGTCCACGATAAGCAGTAAGTTCATCTATTCTTTTGGCCGCTGTATCTTTTCCCCATCGCCATACACTTTCCAAATCATTTATCGTACTCGCCCACACTTCAATATAACCATCTTTAGGCTCTGTTGAAACCAAGCATAATCCTTCTTCATCTGGATGCTCAATATCAACATAAAATGGGTAACGTAAGTTAGGACGATTAGACGAATTAAAAGCCTGAACATTACGATTTCTCAAACCCTTTAAATTAAATCCTCCGATTTCATCTCTATATCGATATTTTGCACCATCAACTTCAATTTCATTAAGCTGAACTAAATTTATATCATTTGCATATACAAGAATATATTCATGAGTTTTCGCAAATGCACCATAGCGGCGTCCTTCAGGTTTAACAACAACCACTATAGTTGAAATATAATTATCTATGCCAAAAATCTCATCACAAATTAATTTTAATGGATATAGTTCATTATCATCAATAGAAATAAAAATCACGCCATTTTTCGAAAGAAGTTTTTTAGATAATTTCAACCGGGTATAAAGTAAAGAGGACCACTTTGAATGCTGAAATGTGTCATTTTTGTCTATTTGATTATCTGAATATACAAATCCTTCACTTAATGTATTATAAGGTGGATCTATATAAATCAGATCTATCGCCTCTTTATGTGTTTTTTCAAGTAATTTCAATGCAGCAAGATTATCACCCTCAATAATAGCATTCACTTCACCTCCCCTGTCTATAAATAACCCCTTTTCTTCTGTAAGTACTGGTGTATAAATATTAAGTACCTCATCTATTTCCTCACGATGTTCTTCAAATACAAGACCATACTTTTTACCATTCACTTCTTTCTCAAGTTCAGAAAGATACGACAACAGATTCCCCGTATTTTCATCCTGCGGTACAGATGAGATAAATGTACGTATTTCTTTAATTTTATTTAACAAACTTTCTCTTTTTTGCTTTGTAATATTCCCTGTTCTATTTTCATCAACCCCAGCTTTTGCTTCTTCTTCAGATACAGCACTTCCCTTTCTATTTTCCAAAACAGATTCTATCAGATCATACACTCCTGATTCTTTCCAAAATTCTGTAACTCCCAATACATCAAGTGTTTTATCTTTAATTTCATCTATAACTGGTTCACACACACATGAGATAATAAATACTAAGATTTTTATTGCAATAAACCATTTACTTTTTTTAATCTTGTCCCATTCAATTTTTGGAAAAAAATGCTTTTCACTGATAATTTCCGTAATTTCCTCATTAATATCTTCCTGAGTGATTTCACCGCTTTCATATAAATCTTCAACATTATCTACGGTAAAATCATTTGGAAATATATCTGCTAAATTACATTGAATAAGAGCATCCATAATATTTGCAATTTCAGAAAAATCCAACCCCGCGATTGCATTCATAACAGCTGAACTTGTCTGCAATCCTGATATAATTCCTTTTATATTCATATTCTCAAAAGTTTTCACCAATTCCAAATTTGGAGCATATATGCTATTTATTATATTAACTGAATCTACAATTGGAGCAACATTTTTTCTATATTCCTCAATTGCCTCAACAGCACCATCCATAGATACATTTGATTCCACAAATACTTTTTGCAATTCTCCTACTGCTGCCAATGCACCTGTTGTTCCCATTTTTCTTGCAAGATTATTCAAAAAATCAAACGAATTATCATTTATACTCATCACATCCTCCTCATTACATTTTCCTGCTATAATAACAAACTTTATTTTTCCAAGAGTCTTCCCTTCTTTTCACTGTATACCGACCCATAACGAACAATTTCATCATTTTAATATTGTATCAAAATCACCCTCGTTTGCAAGTAAAAAAATATTTCCTTTATTAACTCCTGCCAAAAAACAGCGCAGAAACATCTTTGATTTCGCGTGCATTTGCAGGGGCCTTAGAACTTCTTAGCTGGTAAAAATATGCGTTATAAGAAAAATGACCCACTGTCTGAGCCGCAAAATGCGGTGAGTTTGGGTCATTTTTCTTATGGTTTTAGCATATTTTTAGTAGCTTAGAAGTTCTTAGGCTCCGAAACCGCACGCGAAATCAAAGATGTTTCTGCGCGTCCCTTTTTCAAATACTTAAGCTTCTTTTACTGCATCTTTCATAGATTTCACATACTCTTTCACATACGGCACACAATCAACTCCATGTGCCGCACATAATTTCACAATTGCAGATCCTACAATTGCACCGTCAGACTGTGCTGCCATCTTCTTCGCCTGTTCCGGTGTGGAGATTCCGAATCCTACTGCGCAAGGAATGTCTTTTGCAGTTTTCACCAGTTTCACCATTGCGCCGATGTCTGTCGTAATGTTTGTTCTGGTTCCTGTAACGCCGAGGGAGGATACGCAGTATACAAACCCTTCCGCTTCTTTTGCGATCTGTGCGATTCTCTCGTGAGAAGTCGGTGCGATCAGGGAGATCAGATCGATGCCGTATTTCTTGCATACAGTATCAAACTCTTCTTTTTCTTCAAACGGTACATCCGGCAGGATCAGGCCGTTCATTCCAATTTCTGCAGCTGTTTTGATGAAGCGTTCTGTTCCATAGGAAAATACTACGTTTGCGTAGGTCATAAATACCATAGGAATGGAACTGTTCTTTCTGATCTTTACTACCATGTCAAATACTTTATCTGTCGTTACGCCATCGGAGAGGGCTCTTACATTTGCTCTCTGGATCACCGGACCTTCTGCTGTCGGGTCGGAGAATGGGATTCCAAGTTCAATCAGGTCTGCACCTGCTTCCTCCATTGCGTATACAAGCTGTTCTGTCACCTCCAGAGACGGGTCTCCGCAGGTGATAAACGGGATAAATGCCTTACCTTTTTCAAATGCTTCTGCGATTTTCTTATTCATGGATATCCTCCCCTCTGTAACGTGCGATTGCCGCGCAGTCTTTATCTCCACGTCCGGAGATTGTGATGACTACGATCTGGTCTTTGCTCATCTGTGGAACAATTTTCTTTGCGTAAGCTACTGCATGAGCGCTCTCGATTGCAGGGATGATTCCCTCTGTTCTGGAAAGGTACTCAAATGCTTCTACTGCTTCTTCGTCTGTAACAGGTACATATTCTGCACGTCCTGTATCATAGAGATGTGCATGTTCCGGTCCGATTCCCGGATAGTCCAGACCTGCGGAAATGGAATATACCGGTGCGATCTGGCCGTATTCGTCCTGACAGAAATAGGATTTCATTCCGTGGAAAATGCCAAGCTTGCCTGTGGCGATGGTGGCTGCTGTTTCTGCTGTATTGACGCCTCTTCCTGCTGCCTCGCAGCCGATGAGCTGTACGTCTTTGTCTTCAATGAAATGATAGAATGTTCCGATGGCATTGGAGCCGCCGCCTACGCATGCAAGGACTGCATCCGGGAGCTTGCCTTCTTTTTCCAGCATCTGCTCTTTGATTTCTTTGGAGATAACTGCCTGGAAATCACGGACAATAGTTGGGAAAGGATGGGGGCCCATAACAGAACCAAGTACGTAGTGGGTGTCAGCAATTCGGTTGGTCCACTCGCGCATGGTTTCGGATACGGCATCCTTCAGGGTTGCAGTTCCAGAGGTCACAGGATGGACTTTGGCACCAAGGAGACGCATTTTGTATACGTTTAAGGCCTGACGTTCGGTGTCCTCTTTTCCCATGAAAACTTCACATTCCATTCCCATGAGGGCTGCCGCGGTAGCGGTTGCTACGCCGTGCTGGCCGGCTCCGGTTTCTGCGATCACACGGGTTTTTCCCATCTTTTTGGCAAGGAGAACCTGGCCTAAGACGTTGTTGATTTTGTGGGCGCCTGTGTGGTTTAAGTCTTCTCTTTTGAGGTATACTTTGGCTCCGCCTAAGTCTTCGGTCATGTGGGCTGCGTAGTAGAGGCGGGAAGGACGGCCGGCATATTCATTTAAAAGTTCGGTAAGTTCCCGGTTGAATTCTGGGTCGTCTTTGTAGTGATTGTAGGCTTCTTCTAGTTCAATTACGGCGTTCATCAGGGTTTCGGGAATGTACTGACCGCCGTGAATTCCAAATCTTCCTTTTGACATGGTGTTGTTCCTTTCCTTTATACTTTAGTAATCTGCCTCGCGCTCTTTTTTGTAAGCTTCCAGAGTGTTGATCTGTTTCAGCATTTTAGAGAGCCGGCAGATTTTGGCTGGGTCTTTTTTGCCATCGGTTTCAAGGCTGCTGCTGATGTCTACCGCCCAGGGATGCAGCTTTGCAATGGCAGTTCGAAGGTTTTCGGGGGCGAGGCCGCCTGCCAGGAAAAAGGGACGCTTTACAGGGGGAACCAGATCCCAGTCAAAGGTTTCTCCGGTTCCGCCGGCTCCCTGATCCAGAAGGATATAGTCGGCAGGACTTCGAAGGGCACGCTTTACGTCCTCTGGAGTTTTGATGGAAAATGCCTTGATCAAGGGCTTTCCGGTCATGTTCTGGATCTTTTCAATATAGTCTTCGTCCTCGTTTCCGTGAAGCTGTGCTGCCCACAGGGTTCCATCTCTTAGTAATGAGATGGGCAGTTCCGGCGGCGCATCTACGAACACGCCTATCGGAAGGGTCTCTTCATTCAGTCCCTTAACCAGGACTTTCACCTGTTCTGGTGTAACGCTCCGGCGTCTTCCCGGTACCTCTATTACGAATCCTGCGAAGTCTGGCTTTACCTTATTTACTGCTGCAACATCTGCCTCACATGTCAGTCCGCAGATTTTTAATTTTGCCATATTGTTCTATTCCTTTTCACTTTTTAAACAATGTCTTTATTCAGTTCCTCAAGCGCTGCCTTCTTATCCGGGCTTCGCATAAGGTTTTCGCCGATGAGTACGGCGTCCACTCTATTCTGGTACAAAATACGAATATCCTTAGATGTTTTAATTCCGCTTTCTGAGACAAATACTGTATTCTCCGGTGCCATCTTTCGAAGCCGCACGCTGTTTTCCATATCTACGGTAAAATCATGAAGATTCCGGTTATTGACTCCCACGATCTTCGCCTCAAGATTCAGCGCCCTGTCTACTTCCCACTCATCATGGGCTTCCACCAGGGCATCCAGTCCCAGATCCTGCGCCAGTTCTCCAAAAGCTTTCAGCTGTACATTATCCAGAATGGCACAGATCAGAAGCACAGCTGAAGCACCAAAAGCCTTGGCCTGGTAGATCATATACTCATCTACCGTAAAGTCCTTGCGAAGCACCGGAATGTTCACATTCCCTGCAATCTCCTGCAGATACCTGTCAGATCCCTGAAAATAAAAGGGTTCTGTAAGGCAGGAAATTGCGGAAGCACCTGCTGCCTCATACTCTTTTGCAATATTCAGATAAGGAAAATCCGGCGCGATCAGCCCTTTGGAGGGGGACGCCTTTTTCACCTCGCAGATATAAGACATTCCCGGCTTTCTTAAAGCATCCAGAAAACTCTGCTTCTCCATTGCATGCTTCGCCAGTTCCGAATCCAGCTGTGACATCAGGACCCTTGTTGGAACCTTAAATTTCTCTTCTTCAATCCGTCCCCTGGTTCGTGCTGCTATTTCCGTTAAAATACTCATGATATCTCCTACTGCTGTTTTATTTTATCATTTTTGTTATAAAATCTTTCTCTATTATGTTATTCCATATTGCTCATTTCAATAAACTCTTCCAGCTTCTTCAAGGCTGCGCCGCTGTCGATCAGCTCTTCTGCCAGCTTCACTCCGGAAGCAAGATCATCTGCCTTTCCTGCAATATAAAGTGCTGCACCAGCATTCAGGCAGACTGCCTGGCGTTTTGCCCCAGTCTCCTGGCCTTCCAGAATTGCTCTTGTGATTGCGGCGTTTTCCTGTGGGGTTCCTCCCTGAAGTTCTTCTTTTTGGCAGCGCTTATACCCGAACTGCTCTGGAGTCAATACATAGGAAGTAAATTTTCCATCCTTAATTTCGCATACAGAAGTAGGTGCGCTCATAGAGATCTCATCTAAGCTGTCCTGTCCAAATACGACCATTCCACTTGTCACGCCTAAGTTTGCCATAACCTGTGCCAGCGGCTGTACAAGAGCCTCATCATAAACACCCATCAGCTCCATATTGGCGCCAGCCGGGTTGCTGAGAGGTCCAAGAATATTAAATACGGTGCGGATTCCCAGCTCTTTACGGATCGGTGCCACATACTTCATTGCAATGTGATAATTCTGGGCAAACAGGAAACAGATCCCGATT
>OLSO01002267.1_pt1 | contig 12169 bp, 8 predicted proteins | sample 1672441 | NCBI WGS metagenome assembly OLSO01 (sample SAMEA3136686, study PRJEB25190) | human gut metagenome | biome: human gut; feature: human-associated habitat; material: faeces | place: Austria | collected 2013 | reverse complement strand
ATCTGACCTCGGAAGCGGAAGTTTATGGCCCCACTATGGTCACTATTCATCTGATTTAAGATGAGACGTATATCCGATTGAAAAATACATATCTTTCAATTTTTCCGATCTAAGAATCTTTGTATTTTCTAGTATGCCTATTCTAATGAAATGATCATCAGGTATTTTATGTCCAAATGCAAGCCTATATTCCCTCTGATATGCTAAATCACTATTTTTATATAAAAAACGTTCTTTGTCTCTTTTATTAAATGCCTGTATTCTATCAATACGTTGTTGATGGCAATATTCTATCTTATCGAAGATATATTCACAATTAGAAGAATACGCATATTTCCTTATGTGGGACTCAATCTCTCGACCATTAATAATTACACAATATGCTCCAAAATTTTTCTTCATGGAAACATATTCCTCTTCTGAAAATGGAAGTACAAAATCAGCATGATTTTCATCCGCATATACAAGTTTCATGTCCGAAAGAGGAATTCCCACAAAAGATACTAAAGGTATTACATCATCATCTTTAAATTGAATTCTCATGGTACCTTTGGGCGCAGTAAGAAATACCGTTCCTGTTTCTATATCACACATTGTTATTTTTTGTGTTTCAATAGTTGAAATCAATTCAAATCTATCTCCCTGTCCTCTCACACCACTTTTGATTTCTTGTTCTCTAAAATATTTTGGTGTATTTGCATATAAGTTGCCTGCACATACATCATTTGCAAATTTTTCACAGGAACAAAATTTCAAATAGAACAAAGGACGTCTACCCGCAAGGGATTCTAGTTGTTCTACTAATTTTGATCTATCTTCTTCCGAAATAGCAATCTGTTTCATCTATATTCTCCAATCTTTGTATTTTAATATAGTAACGAAATAACTAATAATCTAAATATTAAGTATGTTAATCACCTATTATAATCCTCCAACTCTTCGAGTTTCCTGTAAAATAAAAGTTTTGTCAACCTCCCTCTCTTTTCTCCTTATCATAGGTTGACAATTTTCTTTTTCGAATTAACTTTCTAAAGTACACTATTATTTTTTAACTGGGCACGCAAACGCCGGTTTTTCTTTATGGATCTTAGGTTGAATTTTCAGAATTTTCTAAGTTATCTGGTACCTGACCCCACTGTGGTCTAATTTTATGAGCGCTCGAAACAATGAGGTAATTGTTATAACTATAAATGAGCAAGTTCGTGATTTTGCATAAAAAAGAAAGAAATCTTAATTCGAGTGTATTGTATTATAATGGTATACGGTAAACCATCCGTATCTTCCATCCTTTTCCCACTCCTTGGGGATCATAACAAAACATGTAAAAGAATAAGATCAGAACAGATGATATAACTGCAAACCAGAACGGTTGGTATAAAGCTATTAATATATTTGATGCGATTTTTTCTATAATTGTAATTGCTGATTTCATTTTTCCTCGTATAGTGCAGTTTTACTTTTTCTACTACATTAATTATAAATGATAGAGTTCAAGTTCCAGTAATCCTAAGTAATCAAAAATCCAAAAGAGGTCTAACTCCAATATTCTCTAAATACAATGTATCAGTTGAATTAACTTCTTAAAATGGTTGCTGTTTTTTTACTGGCATCTATGTAGATGCCAGTCTATAGTTTATACTCTTTTCACAGAACTTTTATCCCGGGTTTCGAGTACCTGACCCCAAGTGGTTCCGGCAACAATTTTCCTCGAATCTGTGACAAACCCCTGCCACCTGACACTCTTAGCACTAAGTGCTCTTTTTCCTGCAATGATATTTCCTGCAAAAGCATCTATAACTGATATAGGACTATAAAGTAATCCCGCCGTTGTTTTAATTAAAGTTGTGGCAGTTGACTTAAAAAATGAATACTCACTGTTATTCTCTAAATATTTTTTAAATAATGTTTCTTTTGTTTCGTTAATACTCTTTTCAACTGTATCACACATTTCAGTAATTTCTGCTTTCTGTATATTATTATGATTCTCTATAACCCAATGTCGAAAATCTTTTAAATACTTATTTTCTCTCAATTCTTCCATGCACTCATGATATGGTCCCGAGGTCCCTATATAATTAGGAATTCCCGGTATAATAATTTTCTCAATAAATTCAGCCTTAACACTATTATTATTAAATGCTCCTAGATTATATTTACTATTCGTAACTAATTCAATATCCTGATCATACAGTTCCTGCAATGCCTGAAATACATATAAATCCAAAAGAAAGCCATTATGATTTGGAGATGCAGCCGTCCTTATATCTCCTATTTTCAACCCATGTGTATGCTGATCTATTCCATCCCATCCTACATTTAATGCACTTTTTATATCCTCATAAGATAAATCATTGTCCACAAATATAATATCTCTCATTTCATCTGCACATTCCAGCAAATCTTTAAAGCAAAAATCAGGAAACAATTCATCAACAAATCTAACATATGGAAGATTTCGCATATTATTAGGACAAACACTTCTACATAGAAATAAAATTTCATCATAAAATATCATTAAACCCAAAGGACTTTCTATAATAGGATTAGGCGAATCTAATAAATCATTTGGGCTTTTATCCGCCTGATATCTATAATCATATAATAATGGATATGAAATACCAATATAAGCTGTCCTCTTTTTCATTTTTCTTTCTCTCCTTTAAAAAACTTTTAGTTTTACAAAGGGATTATCTCATGGTTTTAGGCGAAAAGCACGGTACTAACTATTTACCGTATACTTTTCTTCAGACAGATGACTCTGATCTGTCTGTTTGTCGTGTCCAAAACTGACAATTCTCTCACTTTTTCTTGTAATTTTATTGCATACATGTTGCTTTTTATCATACCGAACACTTTATCGAACATCTGGCTTAATGGCATTGCCAAGTGGCACTTATGACCCCAAGTGGCACTTACTGTAAAACCCAACTTTCCATGCTAGCCATCCCAATATTGTCCCTATTGTATTTGTCATCACATCATCCAGTTGTAAATATCCTGTCTGAGTAATATGCTGTAATACCTCAATACTACAGGAACATATAAAACCAGCCAGCACACATACCCTTGCATTTCGAAACTTCCTGAATAATAACGGATTTAATATACCGAATGGAATAAACATAATAATATTCTCAATAAACATAGCATGCATATGAAAAGTACATCCCCATGTTTCAAATAAAACTAAGCTAATGCTTTTTCTGCTTCCCGGCTCTCTGCTCAAAAAAGCTGTATAAAAGATAACCACGACATAAGCCAAGAATATAGTAAATGAAATTTTTTTGCTTATTTTATTACTATATCCCATTCTTTTTTCCAAAAACAAGCTAACATTAAATACAATACATCCACTAAAAAGGATGGCTGGAATCAAATACATCACAGGTTGCTTAAAATCTTGAATTATTAATTCTATGTACCTTCTGATTACTAACCACCTCTTTCTCTTAAGCCGTGCACATTTCCCTTGTTGTCTCTGGGAATTGATCCACTACTCCCACTTACTGAAATTTTAATTTTCTAAGTTTTCTGGTAGCTGCCCCCTTGCGATCTCCAAGTCGGCAATTTCCTTTCCTCAATTAACTTTCTAAAGTATTCTATTGTTTTTTTACTGGCGTCTGCAAACGCCAGTTTTTCTTTATAGATCTTTTATCAAATTTTCGCTCTACTTTTCTTCTTTTTATATCCTCTTTCGAGTACCTGACCCCACTGTGGTCAACTTTAAAGTGTTTGTTGTTTTTTTACTGGCATCCAAGCAGATGCCAGTTTATAGTTTATACTCTTTTCACAGAACTTTTATCTCAGGTTTCGAGTACCTGACCCCTAGTGGTTATCGTTAAATTCAACTAAGCACGGAAAGAACCGTTTGAGGATTTACTTCTCATCAGGCCAAAATAGTGACAAAACTTTTGGACAAAGCTAGTATTTCCTATATGTATTTACCACCATACAGACTGCTATAGTTTTTGTTTATAAATTCTTTAGAAATGTTTATTTTTTCTTTATGGGGTCTGACCCCACTGTGGTCAACTTAAGAAGTTCATAAAAATTTTAGAATTCTCTCAAGCCTTGTTTTACCTGCATTTCAAAGAATTCTTCCTTCTTTTCTTAAAAAAACTATTGACAAAACCTCCCAAAAATGCAGCCGCTTCGCGGCTTCTTAATCAAATAGTATCTCCCGCCCCGGAGAAATTCAATTACATTTTCAGGAGGTTTCTATGAATCGAATCACTATCTGCAAAACAATCATCCAATTCATTAAAAATTATATTACAGATCCTTCCAAATTGGAACCCCATCGCGCCAAAAATCGTTTCATCCGCAGCCGTAAACTCTCTATGCTCCACATTATTATGTATCTTTTTTATTCTTCCAAAGCTTCCATGTATCAAAATCTCTCTTCTATCCGTGAAGATCTCCCTCAGCTGGACTTTCCTTCCGTTTCCAAACAGGCTCTTTCCAAAGCCAGGCAGTTTATTTCCCCTGACTTATTTAAGGAGCTTTTCTACCTCTCCGTTGACCTTTTTTACAAGCATATCCCTGCCAGAAAACTTTGGCATGGCCTCCATCTTTTCGCCGTTGATGGCTCCAAACTTGAACTTCCTAATTCCCCCTCTAACTTCGACTTTTTTGGAAAACTTTTTGGGCATCCAGATCCTAACCGCCAGTTCTCCATGGCTCTTTCCTCTATTATTTATGATGTCCTCGATGATTATATCGTCCACGCTTCTCTACATCATTATCTTGCTTCCGAACGTTCTGCCGCTATCGAACATCTCAAAATCCTTAAAGATCTCGGGATCTTCCATAACAGTATCGTTATTTTTGACCGGGGCTATTATTCTCAGGATCTCTTCTGCCACTGTACTTCTCAGGGGCATCTCTGTCTTATGCGCCTGAAAGACAACTTCAAGATCTCTAAAAACTGTTCCGGCGACTCCCTCTCCATAATCTCTGGTATTACTGTTCGGGTTATCGAAGTTATCCTTGACAATGGTTCCAAAGAATACCTTGCCACCAATCTTCTCGACTCTTCTTTTACTCCCGATATGTTCCGTGAACTCTACTTTTACCGCTGGCCTGTGGAAACGAAATATAAGGAATTGAAAAGCAGACTCGCCATTGAAGATTTCAATGGTGCTACCTCCGTCTCTGTTTTTCAGGAATTTTATATCTCTATGCTTCTCTCCAATCTTTCTTCTCTCATTAAAAATGATGTTGATCAGCAACTCCGTATTTCTTCTAAAAGTTCTAACAAACACCGTTATCAGGCTAATAGATCTTATATCATTGGCCGCATGAAAAAGATTTTTCCTCAGATTTTATCCTGCAAAACTTCCCTTTCTTCCATTGATTCTCTCTTTCTTGATGCCTGCCGGTGCCGCTCGCAGATCCTTCCTGGTAGGTCCTTCCGCAGAAAGAAGAACAAAGCGAAAGGACGTACACATTTCAGGAATCTTAAAGTTTCTTTTTAATCTTTAATTTCATAATTTCTGCTTATTATTCAGGCTTTCGATTTTTCTGATCGTATGGCCCTGGTTTCCTACGCTTATTTTTCTTCCCTGCTTCTTCTTTTCCTATTTCTCTTTAAAATCAGTTTCTCCTCTAAGACTGCTTTTTCTCTTAAGTTGACGCTAAGTTTACCACATTGGGGTCTGACCCCGGAGTATATCTTACTGCTCCTGTGGACCAAGTGATTTTATTGCCTAAAGATCTTTAATCCTATCCAGTAAACTATGCCGCCTAGGCATCCACCAAGCGCATTATAAAAAATATCTGAAAACTGAAATGTCCCCAGTCTCAAAAACAGCTGTAATAATTCAATTGTTAATGAAAATATAAATGCTACCTGCGTACTTTTTTTTACAATATTCCAAAAACATATTTTCTTAACCATTTTCTCTTTCATTGTCCACATCAGCAGCAATGTAAATGGAAACATCAATACTATATTTTCAAAACATTCGGTTGTTAATGTCTTACTTCCATCTTGACCAACTTCCCAAATCCACCAGCCTCCCATTACTTTTGCCAAAGGATTCGCCCACATATCTCGATTCAAAAGCGTACGAAATAAAATCATTATAGTGAAAAAGACTAACAGAAATAGTTTTCGAAAAAATTTTTCTTCTTTAAATTTTTTTATCCATGCTTTTACTGCTATCTTCCATCCTTTTCCCACTCCTTGGGGATCATAACAAAACATGTAAAAGAATAAGATCAGAACAGATGATATAACTGCAAACCAGAACGGTTGGTATAAAGCTATTAATATATTTGATGCGATTTTTTCTATAATTGTAATTGCTGATTTCATTTTTCCTCGTATAGTGCAGTTTTACTTTTTCTACTACATTAATTATAAATGATAGAGTTCAAGTTCCAGTAATCCTAAGTAATCAAAAATCCAAAAGAGGTCTAACTCCAATATTCTCTAAATACAATGTATCAGTTGAATTAACTTCTTAAAATGGTTGCTGTTTTTTTACTGGCATCTATGTAGATGCCAGTCTATAGTTTATACTCTTTTCACAGAACTTTTATCCCGGGTTTCGAGTACCTGACCCCAAGTGGTTCCGGCAACAATTTTCCTCGAATCTGTGACAAACCCCTGCCACCTGACACTCTTAGCACTAAGTGCTCTTTTTCCTGCAATGATATTTCCTGCAAAAGCATCTATAACTGATATAGGACTATAAAGTAATCCCGCCGTTGTTTTAATTAAAGTTGTGGCAGTTGACTTAAAAAATGAATACTCACTGTTATTCTCTAAATATTTTTTAAATAATGTTTCTTTTGTTTCGTTAATACTCTTTTCAACTGTATCACACATTTCAGTAATTTCTGCTTTCTGTATATTATTATGATTCTCTATAACCCAATGTCGAAAATCTTTTAAATACTTATTTTCTCTCAATTCTTCCATGCACTCATGATATGGTCCCGAGGTCCCTATATAATTAGGAATTCCCGGTATAATAATTTTCTCAATAAATTCAGCCTTAACACTATTATTATTAAATGCTCCTAGATTATATTTACTATTCGTAACTAATTCAATATCCTGATCATACAGTTCCTGCAATGCCTGAAATACATATAAATCCAAAAGAAAGCCATTATGATTTGGAGATGCAGCCGTCCTTATATCTCCTATTTTCAACCCATGTGTATGCTGATCTATTCCATCCCATCCTACATTTAATGCACTTTTTATATCCTCATAAGATAAATCATTGTCCACAAATATAATATCTCTCATTTCATCTGCACATTCCAGCAAATCTTTAAAGCAAAAATCAGGAAACAATTCATCAACAAATCTAACATATGGAAGATTTCGCATATTATTAGGACAAACACTTCTACATAGAAATAAAATTTCATCATAAAATATCATTAAACCCAAAGGACTTTCTATAATAGGATTAGGCGAATCTAATAAATCATTTGGGCTTTTATCCGCCTGATATCTATAATCATATAATAATGGATATGAAATACCAATATAAGCTGTCCTCTTTTTCATTTTTCTTTCTCTCCTTTAAAAAACTTTTAGTTTTACAAAGGGATTATCTCATGGTTTTAGGCGAAAAGCACGGTACTAACTATTTACCGTATACTTTTCTTCAGACAGATGACTCTGATCTGTCTGTTTGTCGTGTCCAAAACTGACAATTCTCTCACTTTTTCTTGTAATTTTATTGCATACATGTTGCTTTTTATCATACCGAACACTTTATCGAACATCTGGCTTAATGGCATTGCCAAGTGGCACTTATGACCCCAAGTGGCACTTACTGTAAAACCCAACTTTCCATGCTAGCCATCCCAATATTGTCCCTATTGTATTTGTCATCACATCATCCAGTTGTAAATATCCTGTCTGAGTAATATGCTGTAATACCTCAATACTACAGGAACATATAAAACCAGCCAGCACACATACCCTTGCATTTCGAAACTTCCTGAATAATAACGGATTTAATATACCGAATGGAATAAACATAATAATATTCTCAATAAACATAGCATGCATATGAAAAGTACATCCCCATGTTTCAAATAAAACTAAGCTAATGCTTTTTCTGCTTCCCGGCTCTCTGCTCAAAAAAGCTGTATAAAAGATAACCACGACATAAGCCAAGAATATAGTAAATGAAATTTTTTTGCTTATTTTATTACTATATCCCATTCTTTTTTCCAAAAACAAGCTAACATTAAATACAATACATCCACTAAAAAGGATGGCTGGAATCAAATACATCACAGGTTGCTTAAAATCTTGAATTATTAATTCTATGTACCTTCTGATTACTAACCACCTCTTTCTCTTAAGCCGTGCACATTTCCCTTGTTGTCTCTGGGAATTGATCCACTACTCCCACTTACTGAAATTTTAATTTTCTAAGTTTTCTGGTAGCTGCCCCCTTGCGATCTCCAAGTCGGCAATTTCCTTTCCTCAATTAACTTTCTAAAGTATTCTATTGTTTTTTTACTGGCGTCTGCAAACGCCAGTTTTTCTTTATAGATCTTTTATCAAATTTTCGCTCTACTTTTCTTCTTTTTATATCCTCTTTCGAGTACCTGACCCCACTGTGGTCAACTTTAAAGTGTTTGTTGTTTTTTTACTGGCATCCAAGCAGATGCCAGTTTATAGTTTATACTCTTTTCACAGAACTTTTATCTCAGGTTTCGAGTACCTGACCCCTAGTGGTTATCGTTAAATTCAACTAAGCACGGAAAGAACCGTTTGAGGATTTACTTCTCATCAGGCCAAAATAGTGACAAAACTTTTGGACAAAGCTAGTATTTCCTATATGTATTTACCACCATACAGACTGCTATAGTTTTTGTTTATAAATTCTTTAGAAATGTTTATTTTTTCTTTATGGGGTCTGACCCCACTGTGGTCAACTTAAGAAGTTCATAAAAATTTTAGAATTCTCTCAAGCCTTGTTTTACCTGCATTTCAAAGAATTCTTCCTTCTTTTCTTAAAAAAACTATTGACAAAACCTCCCAAAAATGCAGCCGCTTCGCGGCTTCTTAATCAAATAGTATCTCCCGCCCCGGAGAAATTCAATTACATTTTCAGGAGGTTTCTATGAATCGAATCACTATCTGCAAAACAATCATCCAATTCATTAAAAATTATATTACAGATCCTTCCAAATTGGAACCCCATCGCGCCAAAAATCGTTTCATCCGCAGCCGTAAACTCTCTATGCTCCACATTATTATGTATCTTTTTTATTCTTCCAAAGCTTCCATGTATCAAAATCTCTCTTCTATCCGTGAAGATCTCCCTCAGCTGGACTTTCCTTCCGTTTCCAAACAGGCTCTTTCCAAAGCCAGGCAGTTTATTTCCCCTGACTTATTTAAGGAGCTTTTCTACCTCTCCGTTGACCTTTTTTACAAGCATATCCCTGCCAGAAAACTTTGGCATGGCCTCCATCTTTTCGCCGTTGATGGCTCCAAACTTGAACTTCCTAATTCCCCCTCTAACTTCGACTTTTTTGGAAAACTTTTTGGGCATCCAGATCCTAACCGCCAGTTCTCCATGGCTCTTTCCTCTATTATTTATGATGTCCTCGATGATTATATCGTCCACGCTTCTCTACATCATTATCTTGCTTCCGAACGTTCTGCCGCTATCGAACATCTCAAAATCCTTAAAGATCTCGGGATCTTCCATAACAGTATCGTTATTTTTGACCGGGGCTATTATTCTCAGGATCTCTTCTGCCACTGTACTTCTCAGGGGCATCTCTGTCTTATGCGCCTGAAAGACAACTTCAAGATCTCTAAAAACTGTTCCGGCGACTCCCTCTCCATAATCTCTGGTATTACTGTTCGGGTTATCGAAGTTATCCTTGACAATGGTTCCAAAGAATACCTTGCCACCAATCTTCTCGACTCTTCTTTTACTCCCGATATGTTCCGTGAACTCTACTTTTACCGCTGGCCTGTGGAAACGAAATATAAGGAATTGAAAAGCAGACTCGCCATTGAAGATTTCAATGGTGCTACCTCCGTCTCTGTTTTTCAGGAATTTTATATCTCTATGCTTCTCTCCAATCTTTCTTCTCTCATTAAAAATGATGTTGATCAGCAACTCCGTATTTCTTCTAAAAGTTCTAACAAACACCGTTATCAGGCTAATAGATCTTATATCATTGGCCGCATGAAAAAGATTTTTCCTCAGATTTTATCCTGCAAAACTTCCCTTTCTTCCATTGATTCTCTCTTTCTTGATGCCTGCCGGTGCCGCTCGCAGATCCTTCCTGGTAGGTCCTTCCGCAGAAAGAAGAACAAAGCGAAAGGACGTACACATTTCAGGAATCTTAAAGTTTCTTTTTAATCTTTAATTTCATAATTTCTGCTTATTATTCAGGCTTTCGATTTTTCTGATCGTATGGCCCTGGTTTCCTACGCTTATTTTTCTTCCCTGCTTCTTCTTTTCCTATTTTTCTTTAAAATCTGTTGCTTCTCTAAGACTGATTTTCTCTTAAGTTGACGCTATGTTTACCACATTGGTACCTGACCCGGAGCTCCCTCAATACGGGTACCTGACCCCTGTAGGCTCATGGCACTTTAGTGTTCTTCCTCTGTCATAATTGCATCTACTTTTCTCATAATTTCTTCATTTGGAAAGATAGAAGAAAATACATACTTGTCTTTCCCTACACTCTTATTCTTTCCATGCTCTTTTTCAACACCATAATCTTCTCCAATGTATTCTGCTCTAAACTGCTCATACATTGATTTTCTTCCTAATTTTTTTTTCAAAATGCAGCTAATAAGTTCTAACATTCTAACTCCTTTAATTTTCCTGTTCATTTATCTTTTGCATTTCCATCAGCTTTATTATCTGTTTTTCTTTCTTCTTCTATTTTTCCCATTATTATTGTTCCGTTGTTGAACATTTTCCTGAACTACAGACACGGATGTTGTCCCCAACTGTTTTAAATAAAACTGATATTTACTCAATATATTATAAATAAGTGCTGCATACGATTTAACAAGATAAATGTTTCTTTGTTTCGCTTTTTCAGTAAATGCTTTAGTACTGAGCGAATCAACACACAAGAATCCCAATATATTATATGACTCTTCCTCTGACGTGTAAAATAAACGTTTATTGGCAATTCTTATCGGTACAACTATAGTTCCAAGATAATAGTCATCCCAATTATCTGTTGAATTTTTATACTTCTGCCCTATTCTTTGCAACGATTTTGCATATTCTTTTAAATCTCCCTGATAAAATGATGAATCATTCCCTCGCCTTTTCTCAGATACAATATTCATAAAATCTGTGTTATCGCTGATTTTAACTCCACCAGAGAATCTGACATCAAAACTTTTTCTTTCTTCCTGGCTATTATGTGATCTTACAAAAGTTTTTACTTTCGCTTCCTCATAAGATATTTGCTCAAACCCTTCTCCCACAATAACCTTAACACAGGCACATACTTTTTCTTCCGTAATTATAGAAAGAATCTCTGTTAAATAATCCAATGCATCTTCAAGAAGATGTTCCACTGTATCTGTCAATAATTTCAAGTTAAGATTGTATCTTTTATAATCACATTCCATTTGATTGATTACATTTCTATAATCATGTAGGAATCGATAATATTGTTGACTAATACTTTGATCTCTTTTAGCTATATATTGGTCTTTTTTTAAGATAGTTGCTTTTACATTTTTAAGCCGTATTAGCAACATAACCAACACAGCAACCATCACTATAAAAATTACCTTTGTCAAATCTATACCCGACGTACTGGGATTTTTTATTCCAAAAATTATTTTTATTCCACTATATATAAATCCCCCTACTACTGTCAGTACCGCAAAAACATTTGCCAGGAATTCAAATATACCCTTTATAGGTTCTGGAATTTTTGTATATAAATTGTCAGCGTTTCTGAATAATTTTCTCATCAGCTTTTACCTATTTCATTTATTTCAATTTCACTAATTATAAACCAATGTGTACATCCATGCAATAATTAAAATACAATATATAATAATATAATATTTATTCTTGAATTATCACCTCATTCGATCGCTGATTATTTTGTCCCTACTGCTCTCACTTACTGGAATTATAATTTTCATAATTCAGACTCCTGTTTTATTGGAAGGCTGATCTCTGCA
>OLSO01002266.1_pt1 | contig 12171 bp, 8 predicted proteins | sample 1672441 | NCBI WGS metagenome assembly OLSO01 (sample SAMEA3136686, study PRJEB25190) | human gut metagenome | biome: human gut; feature: human-associated habitat; material: faeces | place: Austria | collected 2013 | reverse complement strand
CTAAACCCGAAAAATCATCGTGACTAAACCCGCAACAACTAATTGAACACAAACAGCTGGCCGCGCAGAGGAAGGCGGACCTGCGCCGGCGCGGATCCCGCAAGCCGCGTCGCATGGACTCGGACCGGCTTCGCGCCTGGGTGCTGGACTCGCTGCGCAGGGGGTGGAGCCCGGAACTGATCGAGGGACGGTTGAAGGCCCAGTACGCCGGCGACCCGTCGATGCGGATCAGCCACGAGTGCCTTTACCAGTGGATCTACGCCAAGCCGCAGCGGGCGCTGGACCTGCGCCAGTACCTGGCGCGCGGCAGGAAACGCCGGACGAGGAAAAAGGGCAGGAAGGCGAAAGGGCCGCGCATCCCGATGCGCGTGCCCATCGCGGACCGGCCCGAGGCGGTCGGATCCAGGAAGGGGTTCGGCCATTTCGAGTCGGACACGGTGGTCGGCGCCGCGCCGTCGAGGCGCTGCATGAACACGCAGGTGGAGCGCAGGAGCCGCAGGCTGTTCGCCCGGCTCGTCGACGACAAGAGCGCGTCCGCCACGGCCAGGGCCGAATACGAGATCTTCAAGGACATCCCGCCGGCCGCGCGCGTCGACCGCACGTGGGACAACGGCACGGAGGCGAGCCTGCACATGCTGGTGGACGAGGCGCTGGGCATGCTCACGTACTTCGCCGACCCGTACAGTTCCTGGCAGCGTGGCAGCAACGAGAACAGGAACGGCAGGATCCGCCGCTATCTGCCCAAAGGAACCGGGTTCGAGGACTTGGCCCAGGAGGACCTCGACGCGATCGTCGGGGAGATCAACGACACCCCCATGAAGCTCCTCGGCTACAAAACGCCCAACGAGGTATGGGACGAGGAGATCGCCAAGCTACAATCGAAGGCAGCCAGCCCGAACACAAGCGTTGCGCTTACAAATTGAATCCGGGCCGCCGAGGCATTCGCCGACGAACTGCTAGAATTGCAGGATCAACAGGGGTGTTGCACCTCTAAATAGACATCGGGCACACGGTTTGCGCGGTGGTGAGCAGTGAGCGGTGAGTATTGAGCGACGTACGGCGACTCACGTGCGCTCACACAGTGGTGAGTAACCCGCCAAACAACACCACGAGCAGGGCGATGGTTTCAATCACGAAGTACAGAATGAAACTCGCCCAGCTTTTGGTCAGTACGTTCAGCGGCGAGGTCTTCCGGATAATCACCAGCAGACCAACAAACACCAGGGCATATACGGCGATGCCGATCGCCGCCCCCATAATGCCGAGGTTCGCGGCATTCGCCAGACCGGCCTGCTTGCCGTAGACCACGTACGTGGAATACCAGAAGTTGAGATTGAGCATGCTGAGTCCCGCGATGAACTGCTCACAGGCCAGCCCGAGCACGAACACGATCAGCCATGGCCAGGACGGCGAGACGACCACCGCCATCGCCAATCCGACGTACGTGATCACCACGGCCACCCAACCGACCAGTGCGATACCTTGCGGAGACACTCCCCCGAGCACGGCCACAATGGAGTCAGTATTATTCACCGCCAGCGAGCGACCGAACCAGTATGGCGCGATGATGGCGCACAGTACGGCAAGAATAATCAACGCCCAACGCAACGGATGGGAGCGACGGCGCTCGATATCAGCCAAAGACAAATCGGTCTCGGGTATGGAAGCCTCGGGGTGCCTGGAAACCTCGACGGTCTCTACTTTGCCGCCTACGATTTCCGTCGCCTCGTTAGGTTCTTGCTCGTTGGGTTCCTGCTCCATGCACCGCCTCGCCGATTACCTGCTCATTGCCATGTATTGCCATGCCGATTATTGCGATGCCTATCTTAGCGTGCGTGTTGGGCAAGTACCTGATGTTCCCTGTGGTTTCGCGCACTGATTGGATACAGACAGGCTACTGCTGTTGCCCGTCTGTATCCGGCGACTTGTCCGCCGCTGTATCCGTCTGTTCCTCAGGCAACGTATTGGCAGCCTGTTCCTTACGCCGCCTGCCGTGCAGCAGGGCCTCGAGCATGTCGACCTGACGCTCCAGTTCGTCGATACGACGTACCTGCTGCGAAATCAGCAAGTCGCGTAGGTCATTGTTCTGCTCTTTGCGGGAGACGGGGAAGATGATGGCGCGACGTTCGGGCGATACGTGGAAATCGGATTCGCTGCCGGTACCAGCCGGAAGTGACGATTCCGCCGAGTCGCGCCAAGCTCTCGCTGCTCGCGCACTCTCCGGAATGTTTGGTGCGCCCGCGGCTCCCGAGCGGAAAAGCTCCGAATCTGAAGCCCCCCCCCCAGCTTATTTTCCACGCCGGCTTTGGCATTGCCGGAGTTCAGGATTTCGTCTTGCGATTCACGCCAGCGGGCAAGGCAACGTTCGATGCGCTTGTACCCGATTAGAGCCGGATCCAATCCGGCTTCACGGAACATGCGCACGGGTGAGGCACCTTCGTTGTAGTGGACTACACAGTAACGCTTGAAATCATCGGTATAGGTGATGCGCTTCGCCGTGGCTTCCGCCACTGCCGACAACGACTTCAGATACTTGATCTCCTCGGGGCTAAAAGTCCCTCCACCACTGGTCATCCTCATCCCTTACACTCGTTGGAAGGCTCATTGCACACCCCCTTGATTATGGGGTGAATGCCATAGTTCGGGATAGTAATACTTATAATTCGGACATGCCTAACCCCTAGTAGGGTCGTTTTTATCCCCGTTTAAGTGGAGCCTGAGTAGTGGCTGGACGGCAACTGAACGATAATCGGCCCACGAATGGGGTATACAGGCCCATCCTTCACCTCCCCTACGATTGTGTTCGCTTGGCGATTGTTACCGAGCCTGCGTGAAACGTTTGTTGTGGTGAAACACAAGTTATTTTCGATGCCCGGCCCCATTACATTCAAATCAAAATGCCATACATTGCCCATAAGATTCGGAGATGGTCCACAAGTCATCCGTCTGAGATGCCGCCAATATGACAAATGGCCGATCTGAATAATCAGATCGGCCATTGTTATAGCTGCTCAGTTATAAGCAGCAGTCAAGCTCACGCGTTGAGAGCGCGCTTGGTGGAACGGGACTTGACGAACACGGTCACCGCGGCACCCGCGATCAGCAGACCGATCACGGAGAACAGCATGGTTCCGGCGGCACCGGTGAGCGGCAGCTGGGTGATGTTCTTGACGTTGGTGACCTGGAAGGTGCCCTTGTTGTCCTTGGACAGGTTCCAGGCATCCTTACCAGCGAAGGTGGCAGCAGCATCTGCGGTTGCACCGGTAGTGATCGTGAACTTGCCAACGAAGGTGCCGTTGTAGCCAGTCGGGACCTTCGTCTCAATCACGGTGTAGGTGGTGTTGAGCTTAAGACCGTTCAGAGTGTACTTACCCTCAGCGTTGGATTGCAGTGTGTCCGTGGCGCCTTCAGGGTAAGTGCCATCAGCATTGGCGGTCGGCAGAGAATACGCACCGTTAGAGCCATTGAACTTAAGCGGAGTCTTCGCTTTGAGCTCGTCAGCGGACAGACCGCTAACATCGCCTTCGTACACTTGGAACTCAGCACCAGTCAGAGCAGCAGCGTTCTTGTCGACTTTCTGCCAAGTCACGGCACCAGCCTTGGTGGTTTCTTCCTTGCTGCTCTTCAGGTCGACAACGCCGGCAGCGGCGAGAACGCCAGTGGCGTTGTTCACGGACGGCGCGGCGCCCGTGATAGCAGTGCCAGCGAGAATCGGAGCATTGCCATTCCACACGAGCTTGTGAGTGTCATTATCTTCGACGACCAGCTTTCCACTCTGGTCGACAATCAAGTACAGACCACCCTCAGCGAAGGTGAAGGTCTGGGTCTTGCCACCGTTAGAAGCCGTCGGGGTAATGTCCGTGACAGCCAGATCCTTAAGCGCGTTCACAAAAGCGGTGGTCTGCGCGGCGGTCAGGGTAGTGTTGCCCAGCCAGGCCCACTCGTTCAGGGAATCACCCTTGGTCTGGTCGTTGTAACCAGCAGCAGCGAAAGCAGCATCCACTGCCTCACCGGAGACCAAACCCTCCAGCTCAACGCCAGTGTTGCCATCAGACACATACTTGGCGAGCTCAACGTACTTGAACATGCGCAGGTTAGCCTGCAGGTCAGCGGTGTCAACCGGCTTGGTGTAGAACTGGTTTGCATCCGTGGCGTTGACTGTGATAGTCGTGCTGGAGATGTTGGCCTCAGCCGCGTTGGCGGTGGTGGCGCCGAAGGCCATGCCACCGAGCAGGGTGGCCGCAGCAGCGACACCCGCGAAAAGCTTCCTCAACTTCATGAGAAACCCTCTCTTCCTTATTGTGATTGATTTTCTTGCAATCGCGGAGGCCGCAACCCCACAGCGGGGCCTCCGCGATCCGCAAATCCTTATTGTTTTTTTCGGGGAGGGAAGCCTTCATTGACTCCCCTCAGTCCGCCTTCGGCGGCCAGCTCCCCTCAGCGAGAGGAGCCAAAACCACCTCAAGTTTCTTGAAATCAGACCAGCTGACGCTTACGCCAGACCGTGTAGCCCGCAGCAGCCAGCAGGGCCAGCAGGCCCAGGCCACCGCCGAACACCATCCAGTCACGACCAGTCGTGCCACCGGTCAGCGGCAGACTGGAGATAGCCACATACTTGTTCGTGAACTGTGCCGACTCCGTATTCGTTCGGTCGGAATCGTTCTCGCCGTACTCGTAAGAGACAACGGCATCCGTCCTGGAGACCGTGACCTTGACGGTCACCTTATCGTTGTCATACTTCCAACCGGCAGCAGGCTTTTCGGTGTCCTCCGAAGCCTCGAACGTGTAGACCAAATTGTCAGCACCGGTCGGAACCCTGAACTTCAGGTCCCCATTGCCGAAGCCAACCGTCGCGCTCGCGCCGCTAGCAGTCAATTCGTCCTTGGACACAGTCGTAGTCAGTCCATTGTTGGCCAAGCCGGTAACGTCAGCGCACTTACCAGCATTCGCATCCGTGCTATCCACGCACTTCAGGTTGAAGCCGAAGTCCGAATTAGCAGCATGTCCCTGCACAACCTTCGTCACCTTGACATCCGAAGCGGGCAAGGTCACGTAAGAAGGCGTGTTGGTTACCGTGAAGGCACCGGATTGTGCGGTCAAACCTTGTAGCTTGAGGTCAGTCTTATCAACCTTGGAGTCATAGCCTTCAACCTTGACCTCGGAAACCGAGTATGTGTGCCCCTCAGGGCCGGCAGGCACCGTGAACTCGTGAGTCCAGTTGCCGGCGGCATTCAGAGTTGCTGAACCGTTGGCATAATCCTCGCCGTCCTGCTTGAGCTGGACCTGCACGGAATCATTCGCGTGATTCTCGTTGTCGTCGGACCAAGTCTTCGTCACCGTAATCTTGGAGACCGGAAGGGTGATGGTCGGCTTCTGCAGGTAGGCGGCGGTCTGCGGATCGCTCGTCGTCGTGCCGCCCTGCGAGGAGGTCACCACGGTCTTGTAGTCGACAGTGGCGCTGGAGTTGTCGTTCGTGTAGAAGTTGTTGTCGCCGGAGGCATTGGCATCGTCCTTGTGGTTCTTAACAGCCTCGTCGAACGCAGCCTGCGTCGGCTTGACATTGAAGCTCACCGTGTAGGTGACGCCGTCCTCAAGCGTGTCGTCGTTGGACATGACCGGCCAAGACACGGTGCCATCAGCCGCAACCGTCGCCTCCGGGGCGTCATCCCACGCCGTGATCTGGCCGTTCCGGGTCTTCGTGTACGTGAAGCCCGCGGGCTCTCCATTCTCGGAGGCGCTGTCGGAGCTCACGACCCAGCTGGACAGCCTGTCGTGAATCGTCACGTCGGCATACTCAGCCGTCTTGGTGATCTCCTGATAAATGGACTCGAAGATGTTGTTCAGCTGGCCGGCATCCGTGGCGGCCTTGTAGTAGCTGCTGGTCTCGGCGCGGTCACCGAGGTTGGCGTTCCAAGACTTTCCCCACAAATGCTCACTGCTCGTTGCAGTGGCATCCGGGTAGTTGCTGGAGATGCCGTGCATGTACTTGTTCAGGTTGCTCGAGGTGTCGCCGGGGTTGGCACCGCTGACGACGCCGATCGAGTAGATGGTCGTCCCGGCGTCCTTCAGGCTCTTCGCCTTGTTCACCGCGGTGGCGGCGACGGTGGGGTCAAACCCGCTGCCGTGGTTCGGCTCGCCGTCGGTGAAGAAGATGACGACCTTCTTCGCGTTGGCGCGAGGCTGATACGTTAGCGCCGCCTGGGCGCGGTTGAAGGCGTAGTCGGCGGAGGTCGCGCCGGACGCGCTCAGGCCGTTAACCGTGCTCGTCAGTCCGGAGACGTCGTACGTCAGGTTGCTGACGATCTGCGTGTAGTTGTAGGAGGACCAGCCTTCGCGGTAAAAGTCATTGCCGACGCTGGTCTTCTCGGTGCCGGCAAACTTCACCAGGGCGATGCGGTTCCGCTGGCTCTGGTCGGTAATCTTCGCGTTCTCTGCAGCCGTCGCATTGATGAATTTATTGACCGCGGTCTTGAGCGAGTCAATCTTCGTAGGCTGGTTCCAACCGCTAGCGATCTTTTCGGCCATCGAACCGGACACATCCAACACCAGCACGATGTCGAGTGGCTGGTTCGTCACGATCTCGCCCGTACCCGCGCTCTTCGCACCGGTGACGTTCAACGCCACCGTGTACGTGCCGTCTTCATTGGCGGTAACGGTCTTCTCGCGGGCCGGAGCAGACAACGTCGGATCATCCGGCACGCCGTTTGTTCCCTCGGTGGAAAGAGGAGCAGGCGCGCTGGCGGCCGCCTTCTCATCGGTGGTCTGCGATTGTGTCGTGGAGGCATTCCCATCGTCCGCCATGGCGGTCGCGCTCACGCCGGCGACGCCGCCAAGCATCGCTACGGCGGCCACGACGGCCACTAGCCGTTTGCCACTCCTGCCCGCTGCGGTCCCTACCGCTGCGAACCATTCTGCAATTCTCTTCATAACCTTGCCTGTCTCTTACGATCACGTACGCCAAAACCCGGCGTTACGCTTATAAGGCGTTACGGTATTAAGCAAAAAGCACGAATGCGTACACCCGGGTAGAGGGAAATTTTTACCCGACATTGAAAAGAACCTTGGAATTTTTGAAAAGTGGCACCCTCGTCATCCACCCTGCGATAACGCACTTTTCTTCTCGACGGGGCGTGCCGGTCCCACCATCTGGGAACTGAGGCGGATTTGCCGCCGCTGCGCGGGGGCCGGAGTTACTGACGACCGTCAGTATGCCACTGCTCCGCATGTGTGCAGTATCACATACCGCTACGCATACACGGAGACATATTACATGCAATTTCTGTGAACGCAAACATACGACTCACCAAGGCCGTGTTCTGTTGCGGGCGGTGGTGTTACGGGCAATGTTGTGGGTAGTACCCTAGCCACAAACCTATATAGTGGAGCGGATGACGGGAATCGAACCCGCGTAATCAGTTTGGAAGACTGAGGCTCTACCATTGAGCTACATCCGCGTTAAGCGTCGCTTTTGGCGACTTGAGTTATTATACATATTTCTTCGGGGATGGCAAACGCGTGTGGCTGCAGCAGGACCAGCCAATCTAGTTGATGGATTGCGGCTTTGCCGAGGACTCCCCTCAGTCACCTACGGCGACAGCTCCCCTCAAAGAGGGGAGCTAGAAACCGTCGAAATCACAAATGGATGAGCTGGGACTCGTATGGTTGGAGGTCGACGTCCATCGCGTTCAGAATGCCGTTGCAGGCGTTGAGGTGGGCGTGCTGCGGGTCGGGCGAGAAGTTGAACAGGCCGACCAGCGTCTTGCCTTCGTGCTGACGAATCACAGCGAGCACCGAATCATTGAACGTATCCCACGTGGACACCCAAGCGTCAGGCGCGAAGCAGGGATCGTTGCGCATCGCGCGCAAATCCTCCATGCCCTTCCACAGCTGGTTCTGCAACGTACCGGACTTCTTGCGCAGAGCGGCCTTGGTCCAGTCGAACTTACTACGGTGCAGATTGCGGCTGTCTTCCACGCGATCCGGGTCTTCCTTGTAATCCCAGCCGTTGAGCTGGGCGATTTCGTCGCCGCAGTTGAGCATCGGGAAACCGCGCAGGAAGCTCATGGCGTGGTGCATCATGAGGTCGCGATCCACCGAGGTCTCTAGCAGTGGCTTGTCGTGCGTGATGATGGCCTTTTCGATGCCGCACAGGCTGGCGGTGGTGCCGCAACTGCGGGCGTCGCGCGTGGCTTCGTCGTAGTTGTAGAGTTCGCCCATCGACCAGCTGCCGGGGGTTGCGCCCTCGTAGAAGTGGTACAGGAATTCCTTGTGCTTGAGCGGGTCGATGTCGAGGTAACGCTCCACGTCTTCGTCCAAGCCCCAGCCGATGTCGTCATGGCAGCGCAAATAATTCACGAACCAGCAGTTTTCGGGCAGCGAGTTGAGCTTGTCGATCTGGTTCTTGAGCAGACGCACGTCGCGGCTGGCGAGCGCGCTCCACAGGTTGACCATGATGGAGACGTTGTACAGCATGTGGCACTCGGGGGCCTCGGGCGTACCGAAGTAGGCGGCGAGCTCCTTGGGGGCCATGACCACCTCGCCCTTAAGCACCACGGCCGGGCAGACGCATTCCAAAATGATGCGCAGCATGCGCACGATGGTGTGGACCTGCGGCAGGTTGCGGCAATTGGTGCCAAGCTGCTTCCAGATGTACGGCACGGCGTCGATGCGGAATACCTCGACACCGAGGTTGGCCAGGCGCATCACGCTGCCCATCATGGCTACGAGCACCTTCGGGTTGCGGTAGTTGAGGTCCCACTGGAACGGGTAGAACTGGGTCATCACCCACTTGTTCATCTTCTCATTCCAAGTGAAGTTGCCGGGCGCGGTGTTCGGGAAGACCTGCGGCACATCCCGGTCGTAGCGGTCGGGGATGGTGCGGTCCGGGTAGCAGAAGTAATAGTCCTGATACTCGGGATCGCCGGCTTCGGCTGCCTTGGCCCAGCGGTGGGTGGAGGCGGTGTGGTTCATCACGAAGTCGATGCACAGACTGATGCCGGCGCGGCGCAGCTTCTTGGCCAGCGCGGCGAGGTCTTCGTTGGTGCCGAGCTTCGGGTCCACGGTGTCGAAGTCCTGGACCGCATAGCCACCGTCGTTGTTCGGGTGCGGCATGTCAAGCAGCGGCATCAAATGCAGGTAGGTGAGCTTCTGCTCCTTCAAGTACGGAATCTTGTCGGCAAGTTTCTTGAGGTCGCCGGCGAACAGGTCGGTGTACATGGTCATGCCGAACATATCGCCGCGCTTGTACCAGCCCGGGTCCTGCTCGCGGGTTTTGTCGAGACGCTTCAAATCGGCGGGACGGTCAGCGTAGGCTGCGGCCATGCTTGCGACGAGTGCGTCGAAGGCGTCGTGATCGTTATATAGGCTCATGAAGAGCTGTTCGAGTTCGTCTTGATGAGCAGCAAGGCGAGCGTTGAACACGGCGCTCGAAGCGGGACGCTTGGCGGTTGCGGACTTGGTCGCCGCTGCCTTGGAGGTACGGGCCGAACGGACGGCAGTCGTCGCCTTAGTCGCTGTGGTTCTGGCCGTACGAGACGTCGTGCGCTTGGTTGCGGTTGTCTTGGTTGCCGTGGAAGTCGTAGCGGTTTTGGCCGCTCGGGTTGATGCTGTCTTGGCAGCCTTCTTCGCCACCTCGGTCTTCTCGACCGATTCCACTGCCTGTGCCGACTGGTTGCTTTGAGCCACCGGAAACTCCTTTGTCTCTATCCGTTGCCCGCGTCAATCGTTTGACGCTTTGTATTACAAAACATCAAACCGGTTCGACAATCGCAACCCAAGACTCGCCGAGCCACCGGCGCTATTCCACAGAAATCGTCACCACCGCGGAGGCAATCGGACCATCGTGGCTCAGGGAAATATGGATATGCGGCATCGACCCCGCACCGAGAGCCGAGCGCTGCGCCGAACGCGCATTCCGCCGCTCCTGCATCACTGCATAAGGCCCGTTATCGGAAGCAGGGGAATAAGCAGAGGAATAGCGAGCGCCGGCAGCCGAATTCGCGTAATCAGTTTGGAAGACTGACGCCGTCCCCTTACCCAGAGACACATGCGGCACACCACGGGAATCATCCAAGATCTCGATTTCAGGCCACGGGAAATTATCAAGCGTGAACGGATAGGGGGCATCGCCAAGATAATCGCACCACGCTTTGAGGAACGCCTCCTTGCCTGCCCACTTGGCGGACAGATGCACGGCCTCGTCATCGTTCTTCAGCCGTGCGCGATCCGCCGCCTGACGCACCTCACGAACGGAAAACAGCGAGCGCATGCGCGAGCCGGGTTCAGACAGCTGCTCGGCGAATGCGGCGACGTCAACCACGTCATGACCTAAACCAAATGTGCCCATAGCACCTATTATCAGCCATTCAACACGTTGACAACACATCCAGAATAACGAGGTTCACACGGAACGCGGCATCCACAAACGGAAACCCTCGGCCGCTCCGCAAGCCGAATCCTGAAAGTCAACACCAAGTCAAACTGTTGACTAACGGTGGACACGGCGTAAAATGTCGATATTCCGCCCGACACTCCGATACGTAAATCGATTGACGTCAAACGTTTGACTTTTTAACGTGGTTAACACAACGATCCAATGAAGGATAACTTCACAACAACCAACCACAACCAGCCAATGAAGCCAGCAAGGAGGTAGAACCGTGGTCACGATGAAGCAAATCGCCAATCGCGCCGGCGTTTCCATCTCCACCGTCTCTCTGGTGCTCAACAACCGCGATATCGGCCGCGTCAGCCCCGATGTCGCCGAGCGAGTCCGCGACATCGCCGCCGAACTCGGTTATCTGACCAACCGTCTGGCCAGCGGGCTGCGCACCAGCAGTACCCGCACCATCGGATTCCTCAGCGACGAAGTGGCCACCACGCCGTTTGCCGGCCGCATGATTGAGGGCGCGCAAGACGCCGCCCGCATGCCCGCGTTCTTCGACAAGCACCCGGATGTCGACGGATTCTTCTGCTTCAACGACACCCGCGCTTGGGCCATCTACACCGAGGCCACCCGTCGCGGGCTGATTATCGGCAAAGATATCGCGGTGGTTGGCGTCGACAATCCCCAGGTTGTGGCCGAAGCGCTGGATCCGCCGCTTTCCACTGTGGAACTGCCGCATTACGAGATGGGCTACTGGGCAGTCGGTAAGCTGGTCTCGCTCATCGAAGGCGAGGCACCCGATCCCTTTCCTCGTGCCGGATACCCGGTCGAGAAGGTTCAGCCGCCGCCACTGAGCGAGCAGTCACCCCAGCTTGAATGCCAGCTGCGCATCAAGCAATCCTGGGGCCGGCCCTGCTCCCAGCGATAGCCTGCCCAAAAATCACGCATCTATCCTACTTGACCCGGTTTCGACTGTATATCGAAGGCGCTATTGCTGTTTTCGTGGGTGGTGGTTCGTTGTTGAACCGTTGCGGGAGTAAGAGACGACGAACCGACATCCACGAAAACAGCAATAGCGTCAAAAAACAATAGGGTCGGGAAGAACACCGTAAATGACGTTCTTCCCGACCCTAATCGCGAGACACTCCCCTCAGCCGGCATTCACCGGCCGGGGGAGCCAGAGGGGCATCAGGCCTCGTAGTAGCCGTCGGCACCGAGGCGGGCGTCCGGGTTGAGGAGCATCGCCTTTTCGACCTCGTGGTGGTCGTAGCCACGGTGATCCTCGCGGAAGCGACGGTTGTCGATCGGCTCGTAGAGCGCGGCGCGACCCATCATGCCTTCCTCAAGGTGACGCTGGCCGGCAGCCAGGCGGGCGTTGGCACGCTCACGCCAAGCTTCCAGTGCGGCCTCACCATCGGCCTTGGCCACGGCCGCCTCGAAGGCACCCGGATGGACCAGAGCCACGAAGCCGGAAACATGTCCGAAGCCGAGCGAGGTGGCCAGACCGGCCTTGACCGGGCGACCAGCGGTCTCGCGACCGAACTCGTCCTCACCACCGCCGATGCGCAGGGGCTTCCTAACCCAGACCATGTGGTCGTCGCGCTGGAGCTTCGGATCCACGCAGTCGAGCGCCGCGTTCGCCGGAATCACGCCGGACTTGAACAGCTGCGTCAGACCGTTGACCTGGAAGATGCAGGCACCACCCTTGGCGTGGCCGGTAAGCGTCTTCTGCGAGATCACGAACAGCGGGTTGCCGTCGGTGCGGCCGATGGCGTGGGCCAGCGTGT
>OLSO01002261.1_pt1 | contig 12197 bp, 12 predicted proteins | sample 1672441 | NCBI WGS metagenome assembly OLSO01 (sample SAMEA3136686, study PRJEB25190) | human gut metagenome | biome: human gut; feature: human-associated habitat; material: faeces | place: Austria | collected 2013 | reverse complement strand
TTGTTTTTTATTTGGGGGAAAAGTGAATTTCGCACATATAACTTTCAAAAGAACTTTTCCCAAGATCAAGTGCGATCGCTTTTGCAATCTCAGATTCGTGAGAATGCACATAAGCTTTTAATTTCTTCAGTGCGTTGATGCGAAAATCAATATCTAAAGTTGCGCCGGTGTAAAAATACTCCCGCTGCGCAGTAACAATTTCATGAATCTGTGTTTCAGTCATAATTTCAGTCCTCCTCTGGCATGAGCATATAATAGAATTTTTCCAGTTCTTTTGCATTCATCAGGACCGGAACGGGATAGAGCGGATTCGCCTCTTTGTCCGCATAGTGGGCAAGTTTTGGAATATCTGTTTCCTGAATTTCGGCAACTGTATTGCCGATTCCAAAAGTCCGTTTCATTTCTTTGATCGCATCAATAAATGCAGCGGCAGCCTGCGGGGCAGGAGTTTCTTTTGTTGCAATACCGGCTGCAATGGCAAGTTTTTTCAGTTTTTTGTGAATGGATTCTCCGTATTCTTCCAGAACATGAGGAAGCAGGATTGCATTGGCAAGTCCATGCGGCACATTATACTGACCACCCAGTGAGTGAGCGACTGCATGAACGTAACCGACGTAGGATTTGGTAAATGCACAGCCGGCATAGTAAGAGGCGTGAAGCATATTTCTTCTTGCATTTACATTCTTACCATCGTGGTAAGCTGTATCCAGATTTTCAAAAATAAGCTGTACAGCCATAAGCGCATCTTTCCGTGTCGCGTAAGTAGTTGAGTTTCCGATAAATGCTTCAACCGCGTGTGTCAGCGCATCCATACCGGTTGTTGCAGTGATAAATGGCGGAAGACTCAAGGTGACTTTCGGATCAAGAACCGCATAGCGAGGAATCAGAGGAAAATCGTTGATCGCATATTTGTAACGAGTCTGTGCATCTACAATGACAGCGGCAAGCGTTGTCTCACTTCCGGTTCCGGCTGTTGTTGGAACAGCGATCAGGAGTGGAAGTTTCTTATGTACTTTCAGGATTCCTTTCATCTTCGCAAGTGACTGCTTCGGTTTTGCAATGCGGACACCGACAGCTTTGGCACAGTCCATACTGGAGCCGCCGCCAAATCCGATCAGGGCATCACAGTTATTCTTTTTGTAGAGAGCCAGTGCTTCCTGTACGTTGGTTGTTGTTGGATTGGCAACTGTTTTGTCGTAGATTGTGTATGGAATATCTGCCGCTGTTAAGGCATTTTCCAATCTTTTCGTCAATCCGAGAGAGCGGATCCCGGCATCTGTAATAATGAGGACGCGGGAAGAGCCATTTGCCCGGATGATCTCCGGGAGTTTCTTTACACTTGGGACAATCTCCGGCGTGCGGTACGGGAGAAAGGGAAGTGCAATCTTAAATACCGTCTGAAATGTACGGCAGTAAATTTTTCTTAAAGTATGCATGAGTGTATCCTTTCTTAAAAAATAGTATTCCGGTTGCAGTTTGCTTTCTGGAAAGCTTTTGCTTAATAAAAATGATTCTTATTTACAGAGCTCCTGACTTAAATGCTCCAGGTTATCAGCTATGGTAAATAATGTCTTATAAAAAATCTTCCGCTGCGGCTCGGCAATATCTTTGCCTGCTTCTTCTAACGCATGGGAAATAAAGGAGCGCATTTCTCTGGCACATGCCATTCCGGTATCTGTCAGATGGGCACGGGAACGGTATCGGTGCGCTGCTCCGGTCGCTTCATAAGCAATGAAGTTCCGGTTCTCCAGATCATTTAAGATGCGGGAAATACCGGCTTTATCCTCTTTGCATAGTTCACATAATCCGGCAGCAGTTAAGCCGTCTGGATGATCAGACAGATAGTAAAGACACATGACATGAGTACTCTTAAGTCCCTGTGACTGCATATAAATCTTCTTGATTTTCTGAATACTCTTATGAATCTGCGCAACATTTGTTGTTAATTTTTCAAAACGATCATTCATAAAAACACCTCAATGTTGATTAATCAACATTGAATATAACACGAATAGAAAGGAAGGTAAAGAGATGTGTGAAAAAAAGACCAATCCATCAGAACAAAAGCAAAAGAAGGAAAGCCGCCTGCAGTCTCGAGGGATTGTGCAGACGGCTTCCTTCTCATATCAAAGAGGGGAATCAAATAAATTAGAAATTGTCTTTTATAAATAGCCACGTTTCTCTAACGTGTTGAGGATGTTTCTTCCTTCATCGGTTCCTTCGATGATACGTCTTGCGCGGACGCTGTCACCGATGGTGATGATCTCTACATTGTTATTGTCCTCGAATGCGGCCTGGATATCCGGCAGTACCGGAGAAGTAGATTTCATACCGAGGCAAACAAAACCATAATCAAAGTCCAGAACTTCCGGACCTTCCGGTGTCTCTACATAGAAGGAATCCGGACGAACTTCTTTCAGAGCGGTTTTCGTCATTTGACGGACACCATACTGATCCATCATGGCAAATGTACCGACTTTGGAGATTGGATCAATACCATTTCCGATTGCCGGAAGCATCTCTACGATAGATACGCTTGCTCCGCGTGGTGCAAAGTATTCAACAACATCCAGACCAACAGCACCGCCACCGATAACAGCGACTTTCTTGCCGGTCATATCTTCCGGATAGTCATTTACATGATTGATCATATCTAAGATAGAATATACTTTGCTTCCTTCTTTGCCAAGGTTCTCATGCAGTCCTGCGATTGGTGGGAGCAGTGGCTGTGAACCGGTAGCATTTACAATAATATTAGGTTTTAAATTCTTTACAAAATCAGCAGTGGCCTCTGTGTCTGTGAATACGAACAGATTGCGAAGTCCTTCTGCACGGTGGATCAGATAATTCGGGAAGTCTGCAAGTCGTTTCTTGTCCGGAATTTTGGAAATCTCTGCTGCAAGACCACCGAGATAAGGCTTCTTCTCAATCAGGAATGTTGTACATCCGACTTCAGCAGCAGTGCAGGCAGCCTCTAATCCGGCAGTACCGCCACCGATGACAACAACGTTGCACGGTTTGTTGATCTGCTGTTTCTTATATACATCGCCTTCAGTAACGGAAGGATTTACAGTACAACGGATCGGACGGTTGATACCAATACGGTTTCCGGCACAACCGATGTTGCAGGAAATACATTTGCGGATATCACAGACATCACCGAAATCTACTTTATTTACCCATTCCGGATCAGCGATCAGTCCACGTCCCATACCGATGATGTCAGCGTCACCTTTTTCAAGGATATCATTGGCAACTTTCGGATTACGGATATTACCGGTTGTAACACAAGGTTTACCGTAACGCTCTTTGACAGTTTTTGCCATGTAAGAACGCCATCCGTCCGGCAAATAGTTTGCGTCGATTTGATACTGCAGGGAGCTGTTCAGTCCGCAGGAAACATCGAAGACATCAACTTCTTCCTGGAAATACTGTAAATAATCCAGAGTGTCTTCCAGTGTGTTACCGCCTTCTGCCTTCTCGTCAGCGCTGATACGGACGAAGATCGGGAAGAACGGGCCAACCTGTTTGCGGACCTCTTCTACAACTAATTTGGCAAAACGTGCACGGTTCTCGGCAGAGCCACCAAACTCATCCGTACGTTTATTTGTTGTAGGAGATAAGAACTGACTGAGCAGGTAAGAGTGTCCGGCATGGATCTCTACACAGTCAAATCCGGCAACCTGTGCACGTTTTGCAGCTTCACCATATTTCTTGACAATGCGTAAGATCTCGTCTTTTGCAAGCGGACGCGGAATCTCGCCGCCGGCTTTGGACGGTACATCAGAAGCAGATACCGACTGCATATTTGTACGTGCGGACTGTGCGGATGCTCCTGCATGGTTGATATGGATACCAATACAAGTACCATGTTTGTGGATGGTTTCTGTTAATTTGAAAAGCCTTGGCAGATAATTGTCGTGGTCAATACGAAGCTGTGTAGTTCCATTCGAACCTTCCGGTGAATCCACACTGGCATTTTCTACCATAATAAGTCCGGTTCCGCCTTTGGCACGCTGCTCATAGTAATTAATATGAAGAAAACTCATTTCTCCACTCTGCTCACCGTAGTTTGTTCCCATTGGTGTCATCATAATACGGTTTTTCATTGTCATCCGTCTGATTGTTAACGGTTCAAAAATTTTCTTATATTCGCTTCTCATAATGTAAGAAATCCTCCTGACTTTGTTTATCGATTCTTTTTATTGAGTCTTATCGATGATGATCAAATTGTTATTTGTTGCATTCTGTCGTGTTATTTACGTCAAAAGAAGTTGTTCATTTATGGTTCGCATTATAGTTAAAAAAAAGACATAAAACAAATGCATGAAATGATGAAAAATAATAGACATTCTCTATCATTTGTGATATTTTGTTGAAAAGGAGTGGTTGCATGAATCTAAATCAGTTGCAATATTTTGTTGTACTGGCACGTTATGAGCATTATACGAAAGCAGCAGAAGAGCTGGAAATCTCCCAGCCATCCTTAAGCCATGCCATGACAACGCTGGAGCAGGAACTGGGCACCAGACTGTTTCAGAAAAAAGGAAGAAATGTTGTCCTGACGAAATATGGACGCATGTTCCGGGAATATGTAGAAGAGGCACTGAAGATACTGGATCTTGGAATACGAAAGACAAGAGAGATGACCGGACAGACGAGCGGAGTGATTGAACTGGCGTATATCTATACATTGGGAAATGCTTTTGTCCCTCGGCTGGTTGGAGATTTCATCCGAAGTCATGAAGAGCTGAATGTGAAATTCCATTTTCATGCAGGAACAACGAAAGAAATTATAAAAGGGTTAAAAGAAGAAAAATACGATCTTGCATTGTGCTCAATGGTAGAAGAGGAGAAAGATGTAACTTTTACACCAGTAGGCACACAAAAGCTTGTTGTTGTCGTGCCGAAAGCACATCCGCTTGCCGGAAGAAAAGGCATTGATCTGGAAGAAGCAGCAGATTATCCGATTATCTATTTTGGCAAAAACAGTGGTCTTCGTGCGGTTGTGGATAAATTGTTTGAGATGGCACATATACGTCCGAAGATTGTCTGTGAAGTAGAAGAAGACGGTTCTATGGCTGGACTTGTCGCAGAGAATTTCGGAATAGCCATCATGCCGGATCTTCCGGTGCTTAAGACGATGGATGTGGATATACTGGAGATCCGATCGCCACAGCACCAGCGCTATATTTATCTTGCTACAGCAAAGAAAAACTACCTGCCACCGCTTGCTGAAAAATTTGCCGGATATATAAAGAAAGTACGCGTTCTGTAATGCGTACTTTCTTTATATAATATAGATTCCGCAGATGTGAACTCTCATTCTATAATATAGATTCCGCAGATGTGAACTCTCATTCTATAATATAAATTTTACAGATGCGTACCTTCCTTGCGGATAAACTGTATAAAATTCTTGACTGCCGGAATCATAAACTGATCCTTCATGTGAGCCAGATAAACGGTGTGTACCAGATGCACATCTGAAACCGGAAGGATCTTTACATTCTGTTCGTGGATATCTTCCACATCCGCGACAAGCGCAATTCCAAAATCTTCCGCAACCAGTGCGGAAATCGCATGTTCATCAGGACATTCACAGGTCACTTTCGGAGAAATACCATGAGAAGAATAAATCCCTTTACAATATTTACCAAGACCGGAAGTCCGGTCATAGCCGATTAGTGGATATTCCTCAAGATCAGCCAGAACAACGGATGATTTTTCGGTAAGTGGATGTCCGGGAGGGGTAATGATCACCATATCCTGATTGATGATCGGAATAAAACGGATATCCGGTTCATTTTCCATATAAGAGCAGAAAACAACGTCAAACTGTTCCTGTTTTAAACCTTCGATCAAAGTCCGCGTATGCAGCTGATGGAAATTAAATGTAATATTTTCATGCTTCTTCTGACTTAAAAAGCGGCGCACCATATGAGGGATATAATGCCCGGCGAGTGGGAATACATAAGCAATATCGACCGTTCCTTCGTCACCTGCAAGCGCCCGCATGGTAGAGGTGGCGGTATCTACTTCCTGTAAAATACGGTCGGTGTGTTCCAGGAAAATGCGTCCATACTTGGTAAGACGGATGTTGCGTCCCTGCCGTTCAAAAAGGACAATCCCAAGTTCATCCTCTAATGAAGCAATGGAACGGCTTAAAGATGGCTGAGACAGATTCAGTTTCTCTGCCGCTTTACGGAAGTGCTGATATCTGGAAATGGTCTGAAAATAAAGCAATTGATTCAATGTCATAATGCGTTCCTCCTATTTGGTTAATTTTATCACAAACAATAACAAAAAGCTATCAAAAAAGAATAAAAGATGTATTAGAACTATCGCACAGTATGCACTATAATGGACGTAAAAAGGTTGTTCAAAAATTAACAAACTTTCGAACCGTCTGAAACGGTTGGAAATAAAACACAAGTTACTACGTATTACAAATGAATCATGAAAAAAGAAAATGGAGGATTTACATCATGGCAGAAAGAATTACAGGACATACAGAATTAATCGGACTTATGGCATATCCAATCAGACATTCCAGTTCACCGGCAATGCAAAATGAAGCATTTGCTAAATTAGGACTGGATTATGCATACCTTGCATTTGAAGTTGACAACGATACATTAGAAGATGCGATCAAAGGTCTGCGTGCATTAAGAATGAGAGGTTCTAACGTTTCCATGCCGAATAAAACAGTTGTTCATAAATATCTGGATAAATTATCACCGGCAGCAGAGATGTGCGGAGCAGTTAATACAATTGTAAATGATGACGGAGTTCTGACAGGACATATTACAGATGGTATCGGATATATGGCAGCATTAAAAGATAACGATATTGATGTAATCGGAAAGAAAATGACAATTGTCGGAGCCGGCGGAGCTGCAACAGCAATCGAAATCCAGGCAGCATTAGACGGAGTCGCTGAGATGTCTATCTTCAATGTAAAAGATAAATTCTGGGTAAATGCAGAAGAGACAGTAAGAAAGATCAACGAAAAGACAAACTGCAAAGCTACCTTATATAATCTTGCAGATCTGGATAAATTAAAAGAAGAAATCGCAGACAGTTACCTGTTTGCAAATGCAACCGGAATGGGAATGAAACCACTGGAAGGAAAAACATACATTCCGGATAAATCCTTCTTCCGCCCGGATCTCATTGTAACAGATGTTGTATATTTCCCAAGAGAGACAGAAATGTTACGCATAGCGAAAGAAGTAGGATGTAAGACAATGAACGGACTGGGAATGATGCTCTTCCAGGGATCTGCAGCATTTGAATTGTGGACCGGACAGCCGATGCCAATTGAATATATGAAAGATATCCTGGATATCAAATACGAATAAAAGCAAAAAAGACCAATAAGGAGAATGAGGGTATGAATAAAAAATATTTACCAAGCGCATTGATCTTATATTTAAACTATTTCATTCATGGAATCGGTTGCTCGATCTTAAGCCAGCAGGTTGTAAAAGAACAGTTGGTCAGTCAGTGGGGACTCCATGATGTTATGGCAGTTACTTCCATTGCAGCTGCATTGGGACTTGGACGACTTATTTCCCTGCCGTTTGCCGGACCGCTTTCCGATAAATTGGGAAGAAAGCCGTCTGTGCTGATCGGAGTTGCTTCCTATGTTATATTCTTCCTTGGAATTGCATTTTCACCAAATATGCAGCTTGCATACGTGGCAGCAATCTTAGGTGGAATCGCAAACTCTTTCCTTGATACAGCAACTTACCCGGCAGTAACAGAAATTCTGTACAAATACACAGGAATCGCAACAATGGGAATTAAATTTTTCATTTCTGTTGCACAGCTTCTGATGCCATTCTTCCTTGGAATGGTGGCAGGCAGCAGCATGTCTTATCTGATGCTTCCGGTTGTGTCAGGAATTGCGATCGCCATCTTAGGCGTACTTGCAATCTTTGCACCAATGCCGAAAGACGAGAAGGCAGCAGCATCCGAGTCCTTTATCAGTAAATTAAAAAATGCAAACTTTTCAGCAGAGAGTGTTGCACTGATCCTGATCGGCTTCACAAGTACTGCAACCTTCCAGTTATGGCTGAACTGTGCACAGACATTCGGAAAAGAAATAGCAGGCATTCCGTCTGAATCCGTATCCGTTATGCAGACATACTATTCCGCAGGAACAATGGCAGCACTTGTGATCACCAGCCTTCTGATCACAAAATTCAAACAGGTACGTTTCCTGGTGATCTATCCGGCGATTTCCCTGATCATGCTGATCCTCGTATATGTAGTGAAATCACCGATCATCTGCTACGTGGGCGCATTTGTGATCGGATATTCCGCAGCCGGCGGCGTTCTGCAGATGGCAACAGCGACAGTTAACGATCTGTTCCCACATATTAAAGGAACGATCACCAGCCTTGTCATGATCGCATCCAGCCTTTGTAACTACACGATCTTAAGTGCCGCTGCGAAAATGAGCGCGACAGCCGTTATTTTAATGAATGTTGTAATCACTGTGATCGGTGTAGTTTTGGCTTTATTTGTCAATCTGAGATATGGTAAACTATTAGCACGTACTGAAAAATAAAACAGGTAATGTGTACACGAAAGAAGTAGCAGTTATCGGAAAACAGGAGGAACAAAATACATGAATCCAGTAAAAGTAAGAAATATAACCATTGGCGAAGGAACACCGAAGATCTGTGTTCCGATCGTCGGAGTAACAAAAGAAGAGATCCTGGAAGCAGGAAAAAATATTTGCACAATCGGAGCAGACGTCATCGAGTGGCGTGTAGACTGGTATGAAAATGTCTTCGATTTCGACCAGGTAGAAGAGACTGCAAAAGAATTGAGAAATGTAATCGGAGAGACTGCACTGTTATTTACCTTCCGTACCGCAAAAGAAGGTGGAGAAAAGGCAATTGAGACAGATGTTTACGTGGCATTAAATGAAAGAGCAGCAAAGAGCGGACAGGTAGATCTTGTAGATGTAGAAGCATTTACCGGAGAGACGGCTGTAAAACAGATCATCGAAACTGCGCATGCCACAGGTGTGAAGTAGTTGCATCCAATCATGACTTCCACAAGACACCGGCGCAGGAAGAGATTGTATCCCGTCTCTGCAAAATGCAGGAACTGGGGGCAGATATTCCGAAGATTGCAGTGATGCCGCAGAATAAAAAAGATGTACTGACACTGTTATCAGCAACAAGAGAAATGTCAGAAGAGCATGCAGATCGTCCGATCATCACCATGTCTATGGCAGGAAGTGGCGTAATCAGCCGTCTCTGCGGCGAAGTGTTCGGTTCAGCACTGACATTCGTTGCAGCAGGAAAAGCATCCGCACCGGGACAGATGGGAGTAGAAGACCTGAAGACTGTACTGGAGTTACTGCACAAGAGTCTGTAATAGAACTGACAGAAGGTATGTAATTACCGCAGGGTGTCAGCTGAAAAAAGTAAATGATCAGAGTAATTAGATAGAAAGGAAAACAAGATGAGAAAAGCGGCAAAATGGCTGGAAGAGAATATAGAAGAATTTCTTCTGGTCATCGCTCTGGCGGCGATGACAATCATCATGGGAATTCAGGTGTTTTCAAGATATGTACTTGGAATGTCCTTATCATGGTCAGAAGAACTGACCAGATATATCTTCATATGGGCAGGTTTCTTGAGCGTCAGTTACTGTACAAAACGATGTATTTCGATAAAAATCGAACAATTCGTTGCAGCATTCCCGCGAAGAGGAAAAGCAATGTTTAAAGTTGTCAATCATACCGTGGAACTTATCTTGTTCACATATCTGCTTCCGTATGCGTGGGTATATTTTTACACAGCAGTAAAAAGCGGACAGACGAGTCCGGCACTGGGGCTTCCGATGTATGTTGTGCAAGCGGCGCCGCTTGTCGGATTTGCGTTGACTGCATTTCGAGTACTCCAGAGGTGGATTTCAGAATTCAGAGTTGTTATAAGAAAGGAGAAAGAGACAAAATGTCAGCAGTAGTTGTATTTGCCTTATTTGTCATATGTCTGATCATCGCCATACCGGTATCGATCTCACTGTCAGTGGCATCCGTACTGCCGGGCATGTTCGACCCGTCCTTTACAGCAACCGGAACCTATGTGATCCGCTCCATGCTCGGAGGTCTGGACAGTTTCCCGCTTCTGGCTGTGCCGATGTTTGTACTGTCCGGAATTCTAATGGCAAAAGGTGGCATTTCCCGCAGATTGTTTGATGTATTTGCATATCTTATGGAAAACCGTACTGCCGGCATGCCGTGTGCAGTTATCGTAACATGCCTTTTTTACGGAGCAATCTCCGGATCGGCACCGGCAACTGTGGCAGCTGTTGGCAGCATTACGATCCCAATCCTTGTGGAAATGGGGTATGAGAAGACATTTTCCACAGCTATCGTCGCAGTAGCAGGAGGACTGGGCGTTATTATCCCGCCTAGTATCCCGTTTATCATGTATGGAATGGCAAGCGGCGCATCGGTGAGTGATCTGTTCCTTGCCGGTATTATTCCGGGAATCCTGATCAGTCTTCTTCTGATGTTTTATACTTATTATTATTGTAAAAGACATGGGGAAGATCTGGAGAAAAAAGAGAAAGTGATCGGAGAACTGAAAAGCAGAGGCTTCAAACGCGTGCTCGCAGACAGTGCACTGGCAATGCTAAGTCCGGTTATTATCCTCGGATGTATTTATACCGGTGTGGCATCTCCGACAGAGGCAGCAGTTATTTCGGTTTTTTACGCACTGATCATCAGTTTATTTGTCTATAAAAGTATTAAGATCAGAGATATCTGGACCATTATGGTAGAAGCAATCAGGACGTATGCACCGATCCTTTTTATTCTTGCTGCATCCATTGCATTTTCAAGAGTACTGACACTGATGCAGGTGCCGCAGGAAATCAGTGCATGGATCCTTGCACATTTTACGAATAAGATTGTCTTACTTCTTGTACTCAACGTATTTTTACTGATCGTTGGAATGGTGATGGATACAACTCCGGCAATCCTGATCCTGACACCGATCCTGCTCCCGATCGTTGAGGCAGTGGGGATCCATCCGATCCACTTTGGTATTGTCATGGTTGTCAATCTGGCAATCGGATTTGTAACACCGCCGATCGGAGTGAATTTATTTGTGGCAAGTTCACTGACAGATGTACCGGTGATGGAGATCGCAAAGAAAGCGATGCCGATGATCCTCTATTTCTTTGCTGCATTGCTGATCGTTACCTTTGTGCCGGCAGTAAGTCTTGCGTTATTGTAGAAATGCTGTTACAGGAAATGACATGGAAGGAGACAGATACAGATATGAAATATAGAAGACTGACAGGCGTGATGGTGAGCGTTGCCTTCCTGGGGCTGCTTACGGGGTGTGCCGGAAAAGAAAGTACAGAACAGCGGTATGCATATCCGCTCGGAACAGCCAGCCCTGAGGATACAGTGACGCAGATCTATGCGGAAAAATTCGCAGAAGAAGCGGACAGACTCAGTGACGGAAGGATCAAGATCACAGTATATCCGAACAGTGTACTTGGCGGGGACAGAGAACTGCTGGAGAGCTGCTATGACGGAGATATCCCATTTGTAGTACAGAATACAGCACCACAGGTTAATTTTATTGATGATACAGCAATCTTTGATGCACCGTGTGTGTTTGATGATATTGAAGAGCTGAGAGATAAGGTAGATCAGCCGGAGTTCCTGAGCCGGATGCAGGAGTCATACCGGGATGCGGGATATGAACTGCTGGGATATGCAGATCAGGGATTCCGCGTCATGTCCAGCAATCAGGAGGTCAGCAGCATTTCAGATTTTAAAGGACAGAAGATCCGTACAATGGAAGATCCGTACCAGTTGAGCTTCTGGAAAAAGCTGAAAGCAAATCCGACTCCCATGAGCTTCAGTGAGGTGTATATCGGATTGCAGCAGCATACGATTGATGCACAGGAAAATCCATACGAAGTGATCGTTTCAAACCGGTTGTATGAGCAGCAGGATTACATTATTGAAACGAATCATGTACCGCATCTGATTTCATTGATCGTGAGTGAAGATTTTTATAAAAAGCTTTCAGAAGAGGATCAGAAGATCCTGCGTGAGGCAGAAGAGATTGCCAAGGAATATGCAAGAGAGAAGTCAGATGAGAGAATCAGTGAGAAGATCCGTGAGATCGAGGAGAGCGGAACCAAGA
>OLSO01002260.1_pt1 | contig 12224 bp, 10 predicted proteins | sample 1672441 | NCBI WGS metagenome assembly OLSO01 (sample SAMEA3136686, study PRJEB25190) | human gut metagenome | biome: human gut; feature: human-associated habitat; material: faeces | place: Austria | collected 2013 | reverse complement strand
CGTCAGGGCGGTATGCCACCGGCAGTCTGCTCCGCACAATGTTCGGTCTGCCCTCAGTAAAGCTGCCGTCCAGCTTCAAGGTGCCGTTTGCCAGATGGATTCTATCTGCCTCCGGCGCAAAGTCCTCTACATGAGCCGCCAGTTTCATCACTTCCAGAATGTTCGTGATCTTGCGAGGGATATTGTTCACGGCGCAGCATTTCAGTTCCTCATAGATTTCGCCCCGGAGCGGCAGATCGTCGGTCACTCTGCCGTCCGGTGTAAAGAAAGCACCATCGGCAAAGATGATTTTCCGGCTGCTCAGAAATTCATCACAGAACAGCGCCTCATTGATATTTGTGCCGTCAAACCAGATGGGCGCGTCTAAATTAGCTGATTTCCGTTTCGTCACAGGCATCCACCTCCTTTTCCGTCCGTTTCAGACGTTCTTCCAGCCGGTCGATCATGCCGTCCTTTTGAAGCATATCCACGGTTTTCACACGAACCTCCAACTCCGCAAAGGTTAAAATATCTGCCAGATCCTCGATATAATCGAGCATCTGGCAGGCTTCCACAAAGCGGTCATCAAGAGTATCCTCCGGCGTTTTGGGTGCGTACTGCATCTTCCAATGCTCCAAAAGATGCAGATAATCGCACAATATCCGCTGACAATGCAGCGTCTCATTCTGGAACGTCTTTGCCAGCGGATATTTTGTTTTCCGCAGCGCTGCCGCAGCCGGAGGCTTGTCCGGGTCGATCCCAAAGTCATCCGCCAGCTTTTTCGCTGCGTCATAGCTGCTCAGGTTGAACAGCTTTGCCACAAGGTCGATCACGTCACCAGTTGCCCCACAGCCAAAGCAGTAAAAGTAATCCTCGTTCAGCTTCATGCTGGGTGTACGGTCATTGTGGAAGGGACAGCAGACCATGCTGCCACGTTTTACTTCCAATCCATAGTATTCGGCAGCCTCTTTTACGGAAACTGCCATCTTGACTTGTGTAAATAAATCCATACCTGTTTCCTCCTATAAAATAATTGAACTTCGCCGTTCTACCCGATGCCGTTCCTGCCCGAGTCCTTACCCCGGCGTTGCCTCTTCCTTGGTACGCGGAATGCGATACTTCTCCGGAAGCATATCCTCATCGGACGATCATGAAATTTTCAAGGTGCTGCGTGGTTTACGTCTAAATTTTAGTAAGAAAACAGGCTCTCTCCCGTATATCCGAGAGGTAGGAAAAGTGGGATGAAAGTAGGATTTTTCCACGCTCTTAGACAAAAGCGAAAAAGCATGATACAATACAGAAAAAGCTGCAAAGGAGGCTGGTGTATGCAGGTTAAGCTGACAATCGGGGAACGTTTGAAGGATTTACGAACAGCACAAAAGCTGACGTTGGAGCAGCTTGCCGCCGAGGTGGGCATCTCAAAATCCGCACTCGGCAAATATGAATCGGATAACGGCAAGGACATCAGCCCGTACAGCATTTTGGTGCTGGCTGACTATTACGGTGTTTCCTGCGACTATCTGATGGGGCGGACGGAAACAAAAAATCACCCAAACACAGCTCTGCATGAGCTGCATTTGGGTGATGCTTCGATTGATGTATTGAAAACGGGCAAGTTCAACCACCGGCTGCTGTCGGAGCTGATCTGCCACAAGGATTTCCAGCGGTTCATGCTGGACGCTGAGATTTACGTTGACCGGATCGCGGATATGCGGGTCAACGATATGAATGCCGTGCTGGAAGCTGTCCGGCAGATGGCATTGATGAAAAATGGCGGCGAAGAAAATGACCTGCATCTGCGGACATTAGAAGTGGCGCAGATTCGGGAAGATGAATATTTCGGAAGCCTGATTGCGGATGATCTGAAAGGTATCCTTCGTGACATTCGGAGTGAACACCGCCCCGACACCATGACGGCGGATGAAATCTCCCTTGCAGCAACTATGCAGGATCAGTTACAGGATGCGATGAACTTTGAGGGAAGCTCCGAGGAAAAGAAAGCGAAAGCATTGCTTTCCATATTGGGGATTGATTACGATGCCATCACAATGGAACAATTTGTCAACTTGATCGAGGTACTAAAGCTGTCCAAGCACCTGAAAACTCCCATCAGCCAGCGTGGGAAAACGACCATGACCCACGGCAAGGGAAAGCGGAAGAAACGCTGAAACAAAGGCAGCGCTGTGGTGGGACGAAGGCTTTTATATACCTCTGCTTCCTTTTCCGGACAGGCGGATTTTGTTTCTCAAAAATCCTGCGTTTGTGCTGTAGCTCACATCACAAAATCCGCCTGTCCTACTGCCGCAAAAAAGCGTTTGCCGCCACCCTCTGCCGCACCGCAGAGTACACCGTCAACCCCTTTCCCGCGTCAGACGGAAGCAAAGGTATAACACACTAGACTTTCCGAAGGAAAGTCGTGTGCCAAGGAAGGCACTGCCCTCCTTTGGAAACCTCCCGCCAAGGGGAACGCTGTTCCCCTCTAGACTCCCTTTGCCAACAGGGATGCTACTCGCCCCTTTTGGATGACCCAGAGCCAAAGGGGCTTTGCCCCTCTGGACACCTCGCCTGTCCGTGCAGTGGCTATCCATCCTGCTCCTGCACAATGGTGCCCCCATACCCGAACAGAAAAGACCAGGCACGAAAATCCACCCAGAATAAGGGTGAATTTCCGTGCCTGGTTCATTGTTTATGACGCTGTAATTTGAACCGCGTTTTCTCGAACCTGATTGATAGTCTCCATCAAAGCGGTTCTGGTTTTTGCATCAAACAATTTGATAAAACTGATTGGCTTGTCAAACGGTGGCTTGGTCAGCTCTGCGACATTTTCCATATATCCGTTCAACTCAATATGATTGATGATTTTGTTTACAAAAGCAATCTGCTTTTGATTCAGAGATTGGTCATTGATAAAAGCGGAAAACGCCTGCATAGCCGCTTCATGATCTAGCTTAGCGATCTTGCGAATGAGCAAGCCAAAGGGTGTGTCGCCAAACTCTCGGGCATAATCTTCTTTGCTGCCCAATTCGCTAGTTAGCACCCGCTCCAGTTCCTGATAATCGCCCATAGCCAGCGGAATATTATGGGTCAGCTTATATATGGCCAGCGTATTTCCATGCTCGTTCACATAGCGATTGACCTTGGCACGGTAGTCTTCAAAGTCATAGGCAGCTTCCAGCTGGACACCCTCCTGACTGTCAATAATCGGGTCAGTCAGCTTTGTGACAATCTGCCTCTGTGCTACGCCACCTTCATCTAAAAATCGAATCAGCTCCCGCAGCTCCTTCCGAACCTGCTCAAACAGCAAAATATCATTCGCGTCCCAAAATGCATCGGTGTGAATCTCCTGAAGCATGGGCAACTTTGCCTTGATCTGCGGAATGCTGGCCTTACGCTCCAGTAGGGAAGCGGTGTCGCACAGTTGCTTTTTTGCATACTGGAAAGCGGGCATCTGCTCGATGTGTGCCAGAATTAGGCCATACATGAAATTATCAAACCGCTTTGCAAACTCGTCAGCCTCGTCTGAGCGTACCAGAGGTGCAATCTGTGTGAGCAACTCGCCCTTGTCACCTTCGCTTATGGACACGAAGGCTTCCGGCTTTTTATATTTCTCCACATACTGCATCCGCAATTTTACGGCAATCAGGTCTGAGTTGAGCGCCATCACCTGCTTGTGACAGGTGTTGACAATCTCCTTGCGCCATGCCTGATAATCCTCACCGACAAAGGTGTTTTCCTGCAGCGCCATGGCGATTTTGATTTGTTTGCCGAAGATGTTTTCCGACAGCGTTTTGGTTTCTCTGGTTTCGTAGCCTTCTTTGTGCTGCCGGAAGTATTCGAAGTTGCCGCAGTAGTCAAAAATCAGAAAGCGCCGCTTGTCGGTATAGGTTCCGTCAATCTGGTCCACGCAGGCCAGCCCTTTGCATAGCCGGGTGCCGCGGCCAATCATCTGCCAGAACTTTGCCTTTGACCGAACCTTTTTGAAAAACACCAGATTGACGCATTCCGGCACGTCGATGCCGGTGTCCATCATGTCCACCGATACGGCAATGTGCGGTTCTTTTTCCGGCTGCTTGAAATCATCAATGATGGTCTGGGCATAGGCGTCGTCGCAAATGACCCGCTGGGCGAAGCTGCCCCGGTAATGGGGGTACAGCTTATTGAACCGCTCCAGAATAAACTCCGCGTGGCGTTTGTTCTGGGCAAACAGGATGGTTTTCCCCAGACGGTCGCCGCCCGCCACCTTGATACCCCGGTCCATCAGGTCTTGCAGTACGATGTCCACGGTGGTTTCGTTGAACACAAATTTATTGAGGGCAGCAGAGGGGATAAAGTCTGGCAACTGACCGTCTTCGATGAAATCATCCTCATATCGCTCTTTGTCCTCTTCGGACAAATCATCATAGGAGATGCCTTCTTCCAGAAAACGGGTCTTGACCTCGTAGTTGTAATAGGGAACCAGCACATGGTCCTGTTGCACCGCCGTTTCATAATCATAGGCATAGGTGGGCACGCCGTGTTCCATCTCGAAAAAGTCGTAGGTGTTCCGATCCACATCGGTCTTCGGCGTGGCGGTCAGACCCACCATGAAGGCGTCAAAATATTCAAAGATGGCCCGGTACTTTTTGAAGATGCTCCGGTGGCTTTCGTCAATGATAATCAGGTCGAAGTGCGCCGGAGTAAACAGCTGCCGCCCGTCCTTGGACTTGGTGTCATCAATGGCGTTGAGGATGGTCGGATAGGTGGAGAACACAATGCGGGCGTTCCGGTCGTCCTTGTTGGAGCAGAGGTTGCACAGGGACATATCCGGCAGATAGTTCTTGAAATCGTCCTTTGCCTGCTTCACCAGCGCGGTGCGGTCGGCCAGAAACAGAATGTTGGTCACCCATTTGCCTCGGCTGAGCACATCGGTCAGGCTGGACGCGGTTCTGGTTTTGCCGGTGCCGGTGGCCATCACCAGCAGATGCTTGCGGAACCCCTGCGTAATCTGTTCGCACACCGCTCGGATGGCTTCCTTCTGGTAATACCGGTCAGTGATTTTGTCATCAATGGAAACGCTCATCAAATCCATCCGCTCGGTGCGCCGGTTCATCAGCTTTTGCAGGTCATCCTTGCTGAAAATGCCACTGACCTTCCGTTGCGGGGCGGTCTGGTCATCCCAGAAGTAGGTTTCAAAGCCATTGGTGGTGAACATCATGGGGCGGCGGCCAAATTTCCGTTCCAGACAATCCGCATACAAAACCGCTTGTTTGCGTCCAATGTTTGGGTCCTTGCTGGTGCGCTTGGCTTCCACCACCGCCAGGGGCAGGCCGTCCTTTCCAAACAGCACATAGTCGCAGAAGCCAGGCTGACCTGGCATCCCGGCCATATCCTCCACACGATACTCCTCCTGTACATCAGCATCTGGGCCGGTGAACTTCCAGCCCATCAGTTTGAGGTCCACGTCGATGTAGATTTTGCGGGTCTTGAATTCCGAGAGGTCCTCCGGCTGGAAGGTGCGTTCCTTCTGATGCTGCTCCTTTTCGGCGGTGTATCGGGTGGACATCTGCTCGATTTGCTTGCGCAGCGCCTCGATCTCGGCATCTTTCTGGTCCAGCAGACTTTCCTGTTCCTTGATTTTCCGGGTGTCCACCGCCACCTTTCCGGTGGGGACAAGATTCTCGTCGAAGGTGCGCTCCTGATAGTCCGCGCCATAGCAATAGTCGATCCACTGCACAAACTCAAACAGACCGCGCAGAGAAGCAAGCGCATCACTTGGCTGAACGCTGCGCTCGGTATGTACCGCCAGATTGCCCAACTTGATGATAAAAGGCATCTTGCCCCAAGTGTCGGAGTCCACAGCGAAGCGGAAAGTTGGCTCATGAATGAGGGATTGCAGATTGTCTTTGTAGGGCATTTTCATGGACTTGTCCGCTGCATATACCCATTTTACTGCCAGCTCCAATGCCTTACGGCAGCCTACTGCACACATGGCAGGAGCAGAAACATAAATTTTCTCAGCTTCCATGCAGGCGGGGGCGAAGAGGGCATATTCAGTTTTGGCTTTGAGAAAGGAGAAGTTAGTCATCACATCATCTCCAGTATTTTATTTCTTTTGAACTCATCATGTCCTCATATTGTTTCAACGCGGTTTCCTTATCTGTATGAAGTAGTTGGTAAACCTGTTCATCATCTTCTTTTTCGGCATCTATTGAAAAATCAATATACGATAATAAGTCTATACGGTTAGAAATTAACAGCTCTTTATTTATCTGCTTGCTGTTCATGCGCTTTACACTGTTGTCATCAATTATGATTATTCTGGGAACGCGCTGAACAGTATCGACAAACGCCAAAAATAATTCTGGCGTAATTGGCATACCAAGCAAGTCATATTCTATACCATCTTTTTCACCGTAAATATTGACTACCGGCATATCGCTTGTAACAAATACCGAACCTTTGGCTTTAAAAATACACAGTTGCGATTCCTTCATTGTCTCAGCCAAAGCCCGAGGAAACAAGCCAACATCCGGAGCAATGTTTATCTTCAAAAACTCGTTTGCCAGCATGGACAGGTAAACATTTTGCGGTACATCAGGAAAAATGTCCTTTACATGTTTAATATGCTGCGGATCATTTTTGTATTGTGTATCAATAATATAATTTGACAGATGTACAAAAACAGGGTTTCTAAACAGTAGTGATGACATAAATTGCCTTAGTTTATCAATTTCCACCCGCGCCAACTCAAATTCATCTGAATCTCGTAAAGCATTTTTTATCTTTGAGATAATTGTTGCGTATTCGCCTTCCAGTTCGATAAAACTGTTCTCGATCTCATTTGGTGCTGCAAAAACATGAGTTTTGCTATCTGGATCAATTGCAATTTGATCATATAGGTAAGAACGACAGCAAATATTGTCGATTGAAACCATTTTTGCATTTTCATCATTAGCAAAAACAACATAAACTTGTTCTGATTTTTGATTACTCACAGAAAAGTTTTTTAAGTAAGCCTTGGGGACATAATGTTGTTTTCTCGTGATTTGCTTGTCTAAAACCTCTGTATATTCCATGACAATGTTGCTCCCACCAATATTTCCTATATTCAAATCTTCTCAGCACTAAAATCGATCAAGAAATCATCATTTTATCTAGCCCTAATTCTGCAAGCTTTGTATTAGCCTCGAAAAATTCTGCATTATTGGAAAATGGTTATCTAGTACATAGAACTGCCGATCTTGCCCATCTTTCAAGAAGAATACTTGTTTATCCCGTGCTGAGCTAGTTAGGCTCTCTCTATGTAAGCATACAAAATAGTCTAATGTCTTTTCTTCTGGAAGCCGTTCCTGGATATATCCTTTTGTACTTCTGTCATATTTATAACCGAACTCTTTATATAATCGTTGTTTTCCAATACGAGTTTTAAAAGCAAACATCGCTAATTTTATATGTTTTGTTTCATCATGCAATTGGAAAAATTTATTTTTTTCAATCGTTTCTGTTAAATCATCCAAGGTAGCATTTCCCTTGACTTCTATAACCATTATGCAATCATTTGGTTCAACCAGGAAAATGTCTCCAGCTAGTTGACGTCTATAAAAATTTTTCCTACATACGATGATGTCACATTGTGGGCTTTGATGATTGGCCCAAGCAATAAAGCCGGTAACAAATTCTAGCATTTGAAACCGTTCCTGGAGACATTTTTTGAGAATGTTTTCTCCACATCTACCCATCTCAGCATGATGTTTTAACTTTTCAGCTATAAAATATTTGCAAAACAGAAGTTCCTCCGAATATTCCTCATATATCTTTGTAACATCTTCTTCCATAATAGACCTCTCACTTGCTTAAAACTTTTGTTTAGAAGTCTTTTTGAGCATTTGATAGCCTTCTGTTCCGCTAATTTCAAGCATCGAATATTTCTTTAGCATTTTCTCTAAACTTATACGAATTTGGACAGGGGTATAAGAAGTTAATGCCCCTTGGTTAATGATAGACTTCGTCCAAATTCTTTGCTGATTATAGAGGCTCCAAAAACGATTCATATCAAAATTGGGATTCTGTGCCGCTATTTGTTGCACCATTGCGTTAAGCGTATTTCGATCTGCTTCCGAAACACCTTGCGGAATCATATTTCCCATAGCAGAAGTGATATTTTGCGCTGTAACTCCGGTACAAGCATTATTAAGATCGGCCACAATAAACTGCGATTCTATATTTGCCAAAACATTTTGTGTTATCTGAAAGGAATTCTTTTGGAAAGCCTTCATGAGCATCTGCTGTTCCTGGATCTCTGACACATACTCATATAGTTGATTCAGTGCTGTATAGCTGGTCGCGTCCATTTTTCGGACAAAGTAATGTTTGTACTTGTTCCAATAATCCGTATCCATCAAGGGTAGTGATTCATAGAACGCCGTTTCGTTTAATTGTCCGTCAACAATGAAAGTAGAGATTTCCCTTAACCGCTCCTGGAATTCATCGATTTGAAGGACGATAAGAGAAGCTGCATCAATCTTTTTCTTCCGTTCCTGCAATATGTAAGTTGCAAGGGCAAAGCTACCTACGATAATAAGCAAAATGTTTGCCCAGTTATCTTTTATAAACTCTAACATACTTTATATTCACCTCAGATACTGGCGTAGTATTTGACTCAAAACCATAACATTTGCTGCTCCAAATAACTCCTCTGCCAACATTTGCTGCTGTTGAGGGGATAATTTTTGAATTGATCTCATTGCCTGAATCAAATCCTGCTTTGCTTTTTTATAATCGTCTGTGGGTTCCATCCCCAGTGTTAATTTATATTCTTCCATTTTCTTACCTCACCCAAAGTATTCCTGCATCAGCGCCTTTTTCAACGTTTCAAGCTTTTCGATGCTGCGGCTGATGGTGGTTTTTGTTTTCTCCGTTTTGCTGACGAAAGAAGCGAACTGTTGTTGACTTTCTATGTCAGGCAACATCACTTTGAGTTTTTTTATCATTGTTATAGATAAATAGGCAACAGTTGAACCTGCCTGCATGGAATCTATTTGCTTTCTAAATCCTGGCATTGTAAACAGATACGAAATATATAGCGGGGTTACACCATCCATATATCCAGAAAGCCAGCTAATCATCCCGTCTTGAAAGTAAAATCTATCATTTACTTTTACAATATAACATTGCCCAAGTGTTCCTCTTGAAGTTATCAATATATCACCAGGGGCAGGAACTTGTCCTTGCGTCTTGAGTTCTTTATACCGTTCTTCAGGTATATATAACTCAGGGGTAACTGTTCCTGTGGTGATTAGGCTGGTTAAATCAGAAATTCTCCAAAAAGGGACACCAGAAGAAGATTGTTCGCTTTGATAAATACGCTTACTTGAACCTACAGAACATATTTTAGACATCGGCAAAACACGCCAATTTTTGGTGTTAGTTTCTGAATCTCCAAAAATCTCCATAAACCTTGCCTTGATCATCTCATCCAGCTTATCCAGCTGCTGTTGACGTTTCGCAATCAGGTCGCTAACCTTGTCCAGCACTGCTGCAATTTTGTGCTGTTCGTCAATGGGTGGAAGGGGAATTTCTGTTTCAGAAAGTGTTTTTTTATTAATGGCCTTGAATGTACTTCCAGTACCTTTGGAATTTAGTTCGTCAACCTTACCTGATAACGCATGCCATAAATATTCCTGAGCACAAATATCCTCGTTTACCGTTAAAGCAGCTAACCCTCGGCCTATACAGCATTCACAATTTGCGATATTCAACGCGCCAATTGGTGCACGAACAGAGATTAAAATATCTTTTTCCCGTGCTATTTTGGTTGGCTCAGAGCACCACATACGAACCGCAGGATAAATCTCTCCAAAATCTGCATTTCCCTGAAAAAACGGAAGGCCGTTACCATCTTCGTTGTATGTGGAAGAATCCGGAGACTGTCCCATATTTATCGCACAAATTTCTTCTAACCTCGCCATCATAGCATCTCCTCCAATTCCGCCAGCCCTGCGGTAATCTCCAGTTCCAGCTCATGCAGGTCTGCCATCAGTTCTGTGGTAGAGGGGTACTCCACCGGCACATACTCCACCTTTTTGTACTTGTTGATGGACAGGTCATAGTCGTTGTCTGCGATTTCCTGTTTCGGCACAAGAAAGCTCTGCTCTGTGCGCTGGCGGTCAGCTTCCTGGTCCAGATGGTGGAACCGCTCGATGATGTCGGGGATGTCATTCTCCTCCACCTCGCTGCGCTTGTCGTCCAAGGAAAAGCCATCGGACTTCATATCATAGAACCAGACATTTTCGGTGCCGCCTGCGCCTGTCTTGGTGAACACCAACACTGCCGTGGAAACTCCCGCATAGGGTTTGAACACACCGGAGGGCATAGAGATCACCGCCCGCAGCTGATGGTTCTCCACCAGTTCTTTGCGAATAGCTTTGTGCGCCTTGGAGGAGCCGAAAAGCACGCCGTCCGGCACGATGCAGGCGCACTGACCACCCTTTCTCAGCATCCGCAGGAACAGCGCCAGAAACAACAGCTCGGTCTTTTTGGTGTTGGTCACGGCTTTCAGGTTGTCGTTGATGCTTTCCGCGTCCACGGTGCCCTTGAAAGGCGGATTTGCCAGACACATGGTAAACTTGTCGCTGATCTGGTTCTGCTTGGAAACGCTGTCCTTGTAGTCAATCTCCGGGTGGCTGATGGAGTGCAGCATCAGGTTCATCGCAGAAATGCGCAGCATGGTGCGGTCTGTGTCAAAGCCGGTGAAGGCATCCCCAGCAAAGTGCTCCCACTGCTCGGAAGTCATGGTATCCTCGTAGTGGTTGCGAATGTACTCCGCGGCGGAGACCAGAAAGCCTGCCGTGCCGCAGGCCGGGTCGCAGATGGTGTCGTTCGGGGTGGGTTGCAACAACTCCACCATCATTTCCCGGATGTGCTTGGGAGTGCGAAACTGGCCGTTCTGCCCAGCGGTAGCCAGTTTGCCCAGCATGTACTCGTACAAGTCGCCCTGCATATCCAAATCGGCAATGTCATGCTCATACAGGTCATCCAACCCTGTGATGATTTTTTGCAACACCTGCGGCGTAGGAATCAGGAACATCGCATCGCTCATGTACCGGGCAAAGGCCGTCTCATTCTGCACATCACTGCTGGAATCGTCGGCGATTTCCACCAGTTCCCCCTGCTCGGTGAAGTCCGGCAGGCGGCTATGTTTCATGTTTTTGATGGCAGGGAAGACCCGCTGGGAAATTACATTGAAAATATCGCGGGGATCGTTGTTCTTGAATTTACTCCAGCGCATGGACTGTCCAACGGCAGACTGGGGGAAAATCTTCTCCATCTTCTCGCCAGTCATATGCTCAAATTCTTCCGTTTCCAGCTCTTTTTCGTCCAGAGAGCGGATAAACATAAGATAGGTCAGCTGTTCGATGACGGTTAGAGGATTGGTAATGCCGCCCGCCCAGATGTCCGTCCAGATTTTATCTACTTTATTTTTAATCACACCTGTAATCATGCATCTATTCCTCCGTTTTCTGTATCAGGGATAAATTCCATCACGTCTCCGATATTGCATCCCAGCATGGTGCAGATTTTTTCCATGCTGTCCATGGAGACAGGCTCACCTTTACTTAATCGTGCTAAAACATTGGTGCTGATTTTTGCACGGTGCATCATGTCGGTTTTGCTCAAACCATGATCGATCAACTGTTTCCACAGCCGATTGTAACTGATTGCCATCCCGCACCTCCTGATTTTTTCCTATTTACTAGTATAACGGATATTGTGCTAAAAGACAAATAAAATTCACGAAATCGTGAGCTATTGATTGGCAAAAACGTGGTCTGGATATTGGAATCCCAGACCACGTTTTGCTTTGAGCAAGACAGGCTTGCCATCAAATCATTTGAAAATGCTTTAGTGCATCCATAATTGCAGCTTCCTTTTCCGGCGGGCACTGTGGTACTTTCGCGTCTTCTTTCTTTGACAGATTATAATTCTGCCCCACATCTAGCCCGCACTTCCGCTTAACCTGGGAGATATACAGGCTGGACACCTTCAGGCCGTGCTTTTCCAGCACATAGGCTTTGATCTCATCATAGGTGGCTTTACTCTCCGCCGATGTCAAATCCAGCTCGTCCATCTTCACTTCGATCTCGATATGTTCTTTACTTTGAAGTTTGGACAACAAGCAAACCGTCTCGACTGTTGTTTCAGTTTCCAAGGGAAGTTCTTTCACTTCCTCACCAGCAACAGGCACAGGGAAGTTGAACACAATCTTC
>OLSO01002258.1_pt1 | contig 12243 bp, 7 predicted proteins | sample 1672441 | NCBI WGS metagenome assembly OLSO01 (sample SAMEA3136686, study PRJEB25190) | human gut metagenome | biome: human gut; feature: human-associated habitat; material: faeces | place: Austria | collected 2013 | reverse complement strand
ATTACCGGAGCAAGTGTCACTATACCCGCCAACGAGATTTATGGGGTCAAAGAGTAAACTACTCTCTGAAATATGGTCCGTTGCCTCACAGTTTGAGGTTGATACGGTAGTAGACTTGTTTTCTGGATCTGGCATTGTGGGTTATATGTTTAAGACACAAGGCAAAGCTGTTATTAGTAACGACTATATGACAATGTCGGCAACATTTACCAAAGCGATGGTTGAAAACAATAATGTCACATTGCCTATGAGCGAGGCAAAGAAGCTACTAGAAAAGAAAAAGGAGTCGGATCATTTTGTTGAAACTACTTTTGAGGGACTTTATTATTCTGACGAAGAAAATGTTCTAATTGATACATTGCGTACTAATATTGCCTCAATTCGTGATCCGTACAAACATGCTATTGCAATGAGTGCGTTAATCAGAGCGTGTACAAAGAAACGACCGCGAGGAATTTTTACGTACACCGGGCATCGATACGATGACGGAAGAAAAGATTTACAAAAATCTCTTTCGCAGCAGTTTTTAGAGGCGGTTGAAGCAGTAAATCGTGCAGTTTTTGATAACGGCAAAAGAAATAGCTCAAAAAATGGGGATGCAATGGATTTACGGGTGGATCATGCAGACATGGTGTATATCGATCCGCCGTATTACTCGCCGCTTTCTGATAATGAGTATGTGCGGCGCTATCACTTTGTAGAAGGCTTGGCACGAGATTGGAAAGGCGTAGAGATCCAAGAGCATACGCAAACGAAAAAATTCAAATCGTATCCGACACCATTTTCTACAAGAAAAGGCGCTGCGGATGCGTTTGATAAACTCTTTAAGAAATTTGCCAATAGCATCCTGATTGTATCTTATTCGTCAAACAGTTTGCCTACACAGGATGAAATGGTGGCAATCATGGCTAAGTATAAAGAACATGTTGAAGTGATTCCAATAGATTATAGATACTCATTCGGAAATCAAAATGAGGCGAAAACACACAGAAATTCTGTTCAAGAATATCTGTTTGTTGGATACTGATTGAAGGTGTGATATGAAAGAGCAGATCGATATCTGGTTGGTAGGCAATACAGGTTTGCGCAATCCCAATCGTATTCAAGATGGTTTCAAAGTTTTTGCAGGTTCTCCATTTGTAGGCAATCTCCATGGAAAAGATAATGAGATCGGCTTTATGAATCTTTTGAATGAAAAAGGTATTATTCAAAATGAAGAAGGCAAAGATGAATCGGGAAGCCATGCAAGAAAATGGAGATTGATGTTTGCCAAAAACGGATTTATTTATCCACAGATAAAGAAGAAAGATGGAATGCAAGAGGATCTTGGCCCGGTGGATAACATTACGCCATTTGGGAGAATGTTCCTAAAAGCAGATACCTATGCAGCAGTACAAGAATGCTATTTGCGAGCAATGAGCGTAGAACAGTTTCCAATGCCGGATGGAAAGCGCTATTTCTCACCGTTAAGATGGCTGCTTGCGATTATGCTTGAGCTTGAAAAGCGTACAGGTTCATCTGAACTTAGCAGAATAGAATTTGCACTATGGGGGCATACAACAAATCCGAGTTATAATCTTTCGGAAGTTGTCGATCATATTCTTGATCTTAGAAGATGCAGATCTGCTGCTACTGCGAAACGCACTTTTGATCGAAAAGAAATTGTTGAATGCGGAAAATATTATGACAAAAAGTCTGACAATTTCTTGGATTACAGTGACATGAATATGCGTTATCTTCGCATTTCAGGCGTTCTCCAGCGTAAAGGGCGTGGGCTGATTATTGTACCTGCAAAACACGTATTGGCGGAAAAATTAGCAAAGAGTACGGCCAGTGCAGAAGTGCTTATTGAACAGTATAAGATACTTTGCAAAGGTGCGCCGCTTCCAACAGACGATATTACAATAGCACGAACAATTTTGGATGACCTTATCAAACAGATGAAAGATCGGCATATTGTGTTTGATATTTCGGATTTGCCATTAACCACACCCACAGAAGTTAATATAGCAAGGCAACGACTGGAAAGTATCCTTGCACAAACCGATGAAATTCAATATGCAGCTGATCAATGCAACCAGTGGAAAGAAATTTCTGATTATATGGAATTGCTCATTAAGGGCGGTGGTAAAACCGTTTATGATGAGGATAGTGCTATTGAAGTACCAAAAGATGAAACGCCAGTCTATCTTGAATGGACACTATGGCGCGCTGCACTTGCAATTGATCATATGTTGAACAAACCTTATGAGGTTAGAGGATTTAAGCTGGATTCTGACTTTATGCCGGTTTCTGCTGCGGGAGGCGGTCGAGGTGATCTTTATTGTGAATTTAATGATTTTACAATTTTGACAGAGGTTACGATGTCTACTTCGTCACGCCAAGAGGCTATGGAAGGTGAGCCGGTCAGACGCCATGTATCAGATGCTGTTTTGAAGTACAATAAGCCGGTATATGGTATGTTTATTGCCATTAAGATTGACACTAATACGGCGGAGACGTTCCGCCATGGCATTTGGTATGCAAAAGGGGATGTAAAGCAGCGGCTTGATATCGTTCCGCTGACATTGGAACAGTTTAAGAGCTACTTTGTGGCAATGTTTGAAAAACAACAGGCTAAACCGGAGCATCTGCGTGATCTAATTTTGGAATGCGAAACGAAGAGAGATGTTTTGAATGCACCAGATTGGAAACAGTATATCAATGCAGTTGTGATGCAAAGGGAACAAGAAATTCGAGCAAAGAAAATGAATATAAAATCCCACATGGCACCAGTTGTTTCAGCAGGGGCAATTGTTAAGCATATTGCTTTTGGCAATGGCCAAGTCGTTGGAATAGAGGCATCATTTCCGGAAAAATATAAGGGAACCATAAAGATACCATATCTGGTTGGATTGCCGGATGAAATCTCTATGGATCCTAATGGGAAGACATTACATCATATGCGTTTTGGCAAAGGTGAAATTTATGCCTATATAGTTGTCTTTGAAAAGATGATTATCCAAAATTCTTTTTGGACGGAACAATCAATGTCGAATGAGCGTGATATGAAAGTGAAAATAGCGATCAAGGGAGGAAACTGTTAGTGAATTATATAGCGGATTTTCAAGCAAGAACAGATTTGACTGAACGGTATGGAAATAACGCATTACTGCTCTATGCTCTACAGCTTAGATTTGAAATTACAGATATTATATCTGTGGCAAGCGATGCATTAACTGATGGTGGCGATGATAAAAAGTGTGATTTAATCTATATCGATCCAGATACAGGCGTGGCAGTAATTGCACAAGGTTATATGAAGCAAAGTCCAGCAGAAACGGATTTGGCTCCATCTAATAAGGCAAGTGATCTAAATACAGCTGCGGCGTGGGTGTTTACGCAAAATCCGGAAGATGTTCCAGAACGGATTCGAGAGCAAGTGCAATCAATACAATCAGCCATTGAGAATAACTCCGTGAGTGCTATTTATTTCTGGTATGTACATAACCTAAATGAACGGAATGGCTCTCAAGTCAAAGAGGAGTTAGGGGCGGTGCAAGCGACAGCAAGGACACTTCTAAAAACTCTTTATCCTCAAAATGATGTTGAATTGTTTGCGATTGAGGTTGGAAATGAAACGATTGAAAAGTGGTATAATGCGTCCAGTAAACGAATCTCGATAACAGATAGACTTGAAGTGGACACACCTCTTGTTGGCTACGAACTTGTTGAAGAAAAGTGGAAAGCATATGTCACAGCTGTCTCGGCAAAATGGCTACAGCAAAAGTATATTACATATAAGGATGACATTTTTTCTGGAAATCCGCGAACATATCTTGGATCAGGCAAGAAAAAGAATAAAATCAACTTAGGCATTAAAGAAACCATCGATCAACAACCGAAAAATTTTTGGACATATAACAATGGAATAACAGCACTAGTAAATAATTATGAAATTACGAAGAAAGAAGGAAAAGAAAACTTATCAATCGATGGAATTACGATTATTAATGGGGCTCAAACAACAGGAGCAATTAGCAGTGTGGAAACGCTAAAAGATGCGTGGGTACCAATTCGCTTTATTGTTTGCAATGATGCACAAATTATTGACGATATAATCAATAATAACAACAAACAGAATGAGATATTGCCATCTGATTTGCGGAGCAATGATAAAACACAAAATAGGCTAAGAGAAGAATTTAAGCCGTATACGGGGCTCTACTACAGTGGCGGCCGAAGGGGCGATGTTAGACCTTCGCGCAGCAAAGAAATTTTGGATCCTTACGTTGTAGCACAAGCGCTTTTGGCATTTCATGGAGACTGCGTTACGGCATACAACTCGAAAAACGAGTTGTGGAGTAATGACCATTTATATAGTGTGATATTCCCAGAAAACTTGACTGCCGAACATATAATTTTCACATATGCACTTTCCAGAGCAATTGATAATTATAAATTAGAACTTCAAAAAAAGGGCGATAATCGAACGGACAATGAAGAAAGGCAGCATAAGTATTTATCCAAGCGTGGTTCTAAAATGCTCCTACTTTATGCGATTTCCAAATGTATGGAAGTTATTGTCGGAAGAAAGGTGCATGATAGCTGGGCATTTTCGTTCAAGAATAATACAGATTTTGATGAATTAGCAAACCTATGGAATAGCGTTATTAAAGCGATCCTTCCGGTTGCGTGTGCACCGCTAGAAGAAGCGCTAAAAGATGGATTGAAAAATAAGGAGTTGGCTGAAAAGGCATCAAATACGGTAAGTGGTCTTTTGACTTCAGTACAGGATATGCTGCAAGGACAACTTCGCCCGTTTGTTGGAGCGGCAAATGTGTAGGAAAATGTAGAAGTCCTCCCGAAGTAAAAATGAGCCTTGCCGTCTTTGCTTGTTGCCCACAGCCCTGAGCTGCCATGGGTAAGAAGCACAAAAGAAGCAAGGCATATAGTCGATTTTTGTTACAAATGCGGCTATTTTGTCAAAAGACTTGCGAAACCTACGATTTTGTGTTATTATTTCAATTCGAAAACGCAAAGACTGAAATATCAATAACACATCCTCTGCGCCGCATAAGTTCAGCAAGCGCTGATTTATTCAATCCGATTCTTATTATGTCGGCTCATTTTGGGCCGACATTTTTTATGACGTGTTTTCTGTTACAGTCAGGAACATAGTGCCTGCCCGTTCAGGCGGTTGGACTTGATGTGGAAGGGGAACTTATGTTATCAACAAAAACAAAAGAGCATATCCGGCGCCGTGCCGCGCTTGGGTTGCCGCGGTGGGGAACTCTGCTGGTAAGCCTGGGGGCGCTGGCGGGCTGTGTGGCCTTCACCGGCAGCCAGCTGCATGTGGTTAAAATTACCGATACCCACGGTGCACAGGGCATGGCTATCACCTCGGCGCATGATATCAAAACGCTGATGCAGCAAGCCGGCATTGCGGCACCCGATACCGAGGACGAGCTGGAAATTACCGAGGATGCAGGCCTTGACCAGATCCACATCCTGCGCGCTTACACCGTGCCCGTCACGGTGGACGGCGGTGTGCAGGAGGTTGTGGTGACCGGCGGCACCGTGGGAGATGCTCTGGCGGAAGCCGGCATTACCCTTGGCCCAGATGACTGGATTGAGCCTGCGCTGGATACCCCGGCCCAGGAAAACACCATGGTGACCATCCAGCGGGTGCGCTATGAAGAATACACTCAGGACGAAGTGATTCCCACTGAGACCCAGTATGTGGAAACCAGCCTGTTCTACCGCAAACAGAGCAAAGAACAGCTGATCCGGCAGGGCAGCGACGGCCTGTGCAGCGTGAGCTACCGGGAAACCTATGTGGATGGCGAACTGACTGACACAACAGAAACGAACCGCGAAACTGTGATAGAAATGGTGCCCACCATTATAAAACACTATGACGAGCAGGCACCTGTCAGCTCCTTCGTGGGCCCCGAGATCGTGGACGGCAAACCATGCGAGGGCATTGCGGCGACTTATACCGCACAGCGTTCCACCGGGTATTCGGCATCGCCGACGGCAAAAGGATCTTCGGGGCGGCGGCTGACCTATGGTACGGTGGCGGTCAACCCCAATGTGATTCCCTATGGCAGCCTGATGTATATTACCTCCGCAGACGGCCGGTTTGTGTACGGTTATGCTTATGCGGCAGATACCGGCACAGCCATGATGACGGGGAGCGCATTTATTGACCTGTATTACGAGACTTACTCCGAAAGCGTTGATAATGCAGTGATTGCCGTGAATGTGTATGTGCTGGACAGCGATACCGCAGCCAAGTATAAAGAAGAAAACGACGCCATTTTAGAGGCAGATAATACGCCCGGATTATAAAAATAAACAGCAGACAAAAAAGCGCCTGCCGCACGTTGCTGTGCGGCGGGCGTTTTGCATAACACCTGATATAAAATTTTATGCAGTACGCGGCAGCGGTTATCTGCTATAATACAAGCAACAAGCAAAACAGGTGTATCGGAAAACAGAGAAACGGGCGGTATTTTCAGCTTTTAAGATACACCCCAAGGGAGTAGAAACATGAATACAAACAACAAACACCCCCATTTTTCCCGCACGGTGCTGCATAACGGGGAAGAACGCGTAAAACGCATCTTTCGTGACCAACTGGCCGAGTTGGCCGGCTTGCTGGAAGTGTGCATTTCGCTGCTGGTTGTGGTGGCGTTGATGCTGGCGGTGGTGCCGCTGATCAAAATGCTGCCCGGCCTGCTGGTGGATACCAATGAAGTGGAAATCAGCCTGTTTTTGCAGCGCGCGCTGGATATCGTCATCGGCATCGAGTTCATCAAGATGCTTGCCAAGCACAGCCCCGGCAGTGCGCTGGAAGTGCTGCTGTATGCCATTGCCCGCCATATGATCGTTGGGCATGAATCGGCAGTGGAAAACTTTATCAGCGTGGCATCCATTGCGCTCATCTTCTTTGTGCGCAAGTTCCTGTTTGTTCCGGCGTTTGGTGCAACCATGCCCGGCGGCCGCAAGGCACCGGATATTGAGGAGATGGAACAACAGGATACGGCAGGGGAGAGCGAAGAATAAGCCACTGCGCTGCAAAAACAAAAATCAACCAAAACAAAAGCTCCGCAGCTGGGCATTTGCCTTTGCTGCGGAGCTTTTTGGCATATTATGTAAATTTATAAAACGCCATCAGAACAACCCGGTAATGCGGCCTTCTGCGTCCACATCAATATCCATGGCGGCGGGGTGCTTGGGAAGGCCGGGCATCGTCATAATGCTGCCGCAGATGACGACCACAAACCCAGCACCGGCGGAAAGGCGCACTTCGCGTACATTCATTTTAAAGCCGGTGGGGGCACCGGTCAGCTTGGCGTTATCGCTGAAAGAATACTGCGTTTTGGCAATGCAGACAGGCAGCTCGCCGTAGCCCATGGCGGCCAGGTCGTCCAGCATCTTCTTGGCGGCGGGAGTGTAGGTCACGCCGTCAGCACGGTAGATTTTTTTGGCAACTGCTTCGATCTTCTCCGGCAGAGAAGCGCCCAGATCGTAGGTGTACTGGATGGGCTGGGGGGCTTCCGGCATGATGGAAAGAACGGTCTCGGCCAGGGCTTTGCCGCCCTCGCCGCCCTTGGCGAACACTTCGGACAGGGCACACTTGACGCCCGCCTTGGCGCATACTTCCTCGATTACGGCCATCTCTTCCGGCGTGTCGGTGGGGAAAGCGTTGATGGCAACGCAGACGGGCAGGCCAAAGCCGTTCTTGATGTTGTCAATGTGGCGCTCCAGGTTGGCCGCACCCTTGCGGACGGCCTCCACGTTAGGCTTGTTCAAATCCGGCTTGGGAACGCCGCCGTGGGATTTCAGCGCACGGACGGTGGCAACCAGAACCACCGCAGAGGGGTGCAGGTCCGCCATGCGGCACTTGATATCCAGGAACTTTTCAGCGCCCAGGTCGGCACCAAAGCCTGCTTCAGTCACAACGTAATCGGCCAGCTTCAGGCTCAGTTTGGTGGCAGTCACGCTGTTGCAGCCGTGGGCAATGTTGGCAAAGGGACCGCCGTGGATGATGGCGGGGTTGTTTTCCAGCGTCTGGACCAGGTTGGGGTCAATGGCATCTTTCAGCAAAGCCGCCATTGCGCCTGCTGCGCCGATCTGCCCCGCAGTGACCGGCTGGCCATCGTAAGTATAAGCACACACAATGCGGCTCAGGCGGTCTTTCAGGTCGGCCAGGTCGGTGGCCAGGCAGAAGATCGCCATGACCTCGCTGGCAACGGTGATGTCAAAGCCGTCCTCACGCGGGGTGCCGTTCACCTTGCCACCCAGGCCGTCCACAATAAAGCGCAGCTGGCGGTCATTCATGTCCATGCAGCGCTTCCAGGCGATGCGGCGGGGGTCAATGTTCAGCGGGTTGCCCTGCTGGATGGAGTTGTCGATCATGGCAGCCAACAGGTTGTTTGCGGTGCCAATGGCGTGAATATCGCCGGTAAAGTGCAGGTTGATATCTTCCATGGGCACAACCTGGGCGTAACCGCCGCCCGCAGCGCCGCCCTTTACACCGAACACGGGCCCAAGGGAGGGCTCACGCAGGCAGAGCATCGTCTTTTTACCCATGGCGTTCAGGGCGTCCGCCAGGCCAACACTGGTGGTGGTTTTGCCCTCGCCAGCAGGGGTGGGGCTGATGGCGGTCATCAGGATCAGCTTGCCGTCTGGGCGGTCACTGTGGATCAGCTTGTGGTTAATCTTGGCTTTGTAACGGCCATAAGGAATCAGGTCCTCGTCCGTAAGGCCCAGTTTTTCAGCTACTTTGGCAATGGGCAGCATTTTGGCTGCCTGTGCAATTACAATGTCGCTCAGCATGTGGCATTCCTCCGTTTACAAAAAATAAAGGGCTGCGTACACCATACATCAGTGTATGCAGCCCAGACGGTCGGCTTAATGCAGGGAATAGCCCGCTTCCCCGGTGGTCATACCCACCAGATTCCGTCAGTCAGCGGCCCTGCGTTATTGTTACTGTATCACACCGGCACACAGTTTGTCAAGCCAATTTTCGGCGGATACAAACAGAATAAAAAACAACGGATCAGCGCTTGCTGCTCTTGCGCCACAGGCCCATCTTTTCGGCGTCGGCAATCAGCTGCTCACGAAAATCTGGGTGGGCAATGTTGATCAGGGCTTCGGCACGCTCCCAGGCGGTCAGGCCCTTCAGGCGGGCAACGCCGTACTCGGTCACCAGATAATCGGTGTTGGCGCGGGTATCGGTCACAACACTGCCGGGGTGCAGCGTGGGACGGATGCGGCTTTCGTTTTGGCCGGTCTTTTTGTTAAAGAAGGTGGAGGACAGGCAGATGAAGCTCTTGCCACCCTTGGAAAGATAGGCACCCAGCACAAAGTCCAGCTGGCCGCCTGCACCGGAAATGGCACGGGTGCCGCTGCTTTCGGCGTTCACCTGGCCATACAGGTCAACGTCAATGGCGTTGTTGATGGAGATAAAGTTATCCAGGCTGCTGATCACCCGCACATCGTTGGTGTAATCAACGGGTACAGACATACACTCCGGATTGTTATCCAGGTAGTCGTACATCTTTTGGGTGCCGGCACCGAACGCATAGACCTGGCGGCCGTTGTCAATGTTCTTACAGCGGCCGGTAATGCGGCCAGCCTTTGCCATATCTACAAAAGAATCCACATACATCTCGGTATGTACGCCCAAATCTTTCAGGTCGCTCTCGGCAATCATGGCGCCGATGGCGTTGGGCATGCCGCCGATGCCAAGCTGCAGGCAGGCGCCGTTGGGGATGCGGTCCACCACCAGGCGGGCAACAGCCTGATCAACTTCGGTGGGAGCACCGCCGCCGCCCAGCTGGTCGATCGGCGGGTTGTCACCCTCGATAATGCCGTCAACCTGGGAAATGTGCAGGCAGTTGTCGTAGCCGCCCAGGCAGACCGGCATGTTCTTGTTCACTTCCACAAACACCTTGTCGGCCTTGCGGGCAGCATCGGCCAGATGGCTGGCGCAGGGGCCGAGGTTGAAGTAGCCGTGGCTATCCATGGGGGCAACCACAAACACCGCAATGTTCAGCGGGTCGGGGCTTTCGCGGTAGTAGCGCGGCAGCTCGGAGTAGCGCAGGGGAGAATAGTAAGCGTAACCGGCGGCAACGGCCTTGCGCTCAATGCCGCCCATATGCCAGCTGTTCCAGCAGAAGTGCTCTGCCTGATTTTCAATCTTGAAGATTTCCGGCACATGGCACAGGATGCCGCCGCGGAATTTAATCCCGTGCAGCTCCGGCAGGCGCTTGGCCAAAGCAGCGTCAAAGCTGACAGGGGTGCCGATGGCCCAGCCGTAATCGACCCAATCGTCATCCTTGACCAAAGCGGCAACGCGGTCGGCCGTTGTCAGTTTCTGTGCATAAACAGTGTTAAAATCCATTTCTACAAACAGCTCCTTTGTTCATTCCGCAAAAACTGCTTATGCAATCTTTGCAGATTTGCTTACCTATTTATATAATGTTTATGGGGCGGTACGCTGCTCTGGCGGTACGCACAGTGCGGATGCCTGAAAATCAGCCGCCCGGTGGCGTGGCGCGCTGCCCGCAGCGGGGGAGCCCCGCCGGAAGAATGGCGGCACAGCACCACAACTATTGATATTATTTTAACATTATATTGACGCTTGTCAACCAATAAAGTTCATTTTTTGCCCCCAAAACGTGCAAATCGGGTGGATTTTGTACATTCCACTGAAACAGTCCAGAAACTTTTGTCGGATTTTTAACAGATAAGCCATTGACAAAAGCTTAACAAAAGTGTAAAACTATAAGTGTGAGCTAAGCGGAACCCTGAAATAGGAGCCGGAGTTCACTTGCGGCACCAGGCAGGCGGTACGGTCTGCGGCGGGGGTTAAGGCCCGCCCATTAAACGCGCGGCGCGCATGGTGCTTTTATTTCCGTCCAGGACTGTTAGATTTTTAACAGCTTTGGCACTGCAGAGGAACTAAAGATTATGCCCATTGCAATGTATCCCGGCAGCTTTGACCCCGTTACACGCGGCCACCTGGATATTATCAAACGCAGTTCCCGCATGTTTGATACCCTGATCGTTGCCGTGCTAAACAACAGCGCCAAAACCCCGTTGTTTACCGTGAAGGAAAGGGAAGAGATGCTGCGGGAATGCTGCAAGGATATCCCCAATGTCAAGGTGATGAGCTTTGACGGCCTGACAGTCAACTTTGCCCAACAGCAGCACGCCACCGTAATGGTGCGGGGGCTGCGCGCCGTAACGGATTTTGAAAACGAGATCCAGCTGGCGCACACCAATCACGCGCTCTACCCGGGGATCGAAACCGTGTTTCTGTCAACGTCCCTGAAATGGAGCTACCTTTCCTCCACCATTGTGCGGGAGGCTGCCCATTACAACCACGATGTTTCCAAGTTCGTTACCCCCAATGTGGAAGCTGCCCTGAAGAAAAAAATCCGTGAGGGTAAAGTTTGACCCCCAAAAAAAACGTGCTTTGTCGGGTCGCTAAGGCCTGTAAAGATACAAAGGATTCCCAACCGTCTAAATAAGATTCATATTTTTAGGAGGCTGTTTCTTATGAAGAAAATCGTTATCGCATCCGCATGCCGTACTGCTATCGGCAAGTTCGGCGGCACCCTGGCCAATGTTCCTGCTGCAGAGCTGGGCTCCATCGTCATCAAGGAAGCCCTGAACCGCGCCAATGTCAAGCCGGAGCAGGTTGACCACGTTTACATGGGCTGTGTTATCCAGGCTGGTCTGGGCCAGAACGTTGCACGCCAGGCTTCTCTGAAAGCCGGCCTGCCCATCGAGACCCCCGCTGTCACCGTCAACGTTGTCTGCGGCTCTGGCCTGAACTGTGTGAACATGGCTGCCCAGATGATCGAAGCAGGCGATGCTGACATCGTTGTTGCAGGTGGTATGGAAAACATGGATATGGCTCCGTTCGCTATGATGAAGGGCCGTTACGGCTACCGCATGGGCTACCCCATGGGCAAGAGCGAGCTGGTGGACACCATGGTCAACGATGCTCTGTGGGATGCAACCGGCTGCAACATGCACATGGGCATGACCGCCGAGAATGTCTGCACCAACGAAACCTACCAGAAGAAGTACGGCTACAGCCCCATCACCCGTGAGATGCTGGATGAGTTCTCTTACCATTCTCAGGAGAAGGCAGCCAAGGCTATCGCTGACGGCGCTTTCAAGGATGAGATCGTTCCCGTTGTCATCAAGGGCAAGAAGGGCGACACCGTGTTTGATACC
>OLSO01002248.1_pt1 | contig 12334 bp, 10 predicted proteins | sample 1672441 | NCBI WGS metagenome assembly OLSO01 (sample SAMEA3136686, study PRJEB25190) | human gut metagenome | biome: human gut; feature: human-associated habitat; material: faeces | place: Austria | collected 2013 | reverse complement strand
CTGTGTATGTTGCAAGAATACTCTTGAACTGATCTAATTCAACCACAGCTTCACCCACTTTCTTATTTTAATTACTTTCACTTTCAGACCACGCCCGCACTGCGGCGGGGTAACTCTTTCAAGATAATAGCATATCCCACAGAAAAATACAAATAAAAGATTCCCGGAAACATTTTCAGCTCCCGGGAATTGTTAGGCGGATAAGATCATCCACTCTATTTATTTTATGAGAAAAAGCTCTCCGCTATACTCATATCCGCAATGTATCCTACTGTTCCTGTCATATAAATCGTTCCGTCTTCCTCAATATCGATCTGGATCATTCCTCCAGGCTGATTCACATTAATGCGTGATTCCACCAGTCCCAGCTTATATGCTGCTGCCGCTGCCGCACAGCTTCCGGTTCCTGATGCCTTGGTATATCCGGAGCCCCGCTCCCAGATTTCAATATCCAGATTTCCTTTGTCAATCTGGCGGCAGATCTGCAGGTTCATTCTCTCCGGAAATTCGTCTGCGTTTTCCACATAAGGTCCCAGATTTTTCACTGCTTCTGCACTTACATTGTCAGTAAAAATAATACAGTGTGGATTTCCCACTGTCAGGCAGGTAGCTTTGTATTCTTTTCCATGGAATACGAAGCTTTCACGGATTACTTCACGCACTTCACCGGAAACAGGAATATCGCTGGAAATAAAGGATGGTTTTCCCATATTTACCTTAAACTCCGTAGCCCGGCTGTTCAGGCACTCTACGTGGATGGTGCCCGCCATGGTTTCGATGTCAAATTTTTTCTCAGTAATATATCCCTGATCCATGAGATACTTGGCAAAAATACGCACACCATTTCCACTGATAGCAGATTCGCTTCCGTCTGCATTAAAAATACGCACACCCAGCTTGCCTTCAATCTCTACCGGCCCGTATAAAACTCCGTCTGCACCCAGTCCAAATCCTCTCTGGCAAAGCAGTGCCACTTTTTTCCCCTGAAGCTGCACTTCATTCTTCTTCGGATCCAGAATAAGATAATCATTTCCAAGTCCCTGATATTTACTCATAATAATTGTCTGATTCATAGCCATACCCTCTCTTTATACCCCAATCTATTGACTGTTTACAGCGCTTCCCAGCAATCTGCAATTGTTTTTGCTCTCTTATATTCCTCATTATATATTGATATTTTTACCATGTATATAGATTAAAATGCGGATTATATTGCAAAAAATGCTCTGCAAATTTATAATAATATCAGCTTACATCTGCAGACCACTTCGCGCGAAACCACTTATATCATTCTTATGATCCGATGATCAAGGAGGTTTTATGATTTTCTCAGAACAGTTCTACCAGAGTGAAAAAAAAGGATATTTAAATGAAGAATTCCGTCTTTTCCACATTAAGGATCAGACCGGGCAGGAGTTTTCCTATCATTATCATGATTTCCACAAAGTAGTGATCTTTCTTTCCGGAAAAGTCACCTACCATATTGAAGGAAAAGCTTACCACCTGAAGCCCTGGGATATTCTTCTGGTAAGCAGGCACGCCATTCACAAATCCGAGATTGATGCATCCGTGCCCTATGAGCGCTTTATCCTCTGGATCAAAAACGATATTCCCAATAAGCAGCTTCTGCAATGCTTCCAGAAAGCCAGCGACAGAAGTTATAATCTGGTGCGTCTGAATTCCAGCCTTCAGGAGAAATTAAAGGATGTTCTCTTCGAGCTGGAAGCCTCTGCCAGATCAGAAGCTTTCGGCAAAGACATTCTGACTCAGGCTCTGTTTCAGGAATTTATGGTCTACTTAAACCGCATCTTCCTGGAGAAGCAGTACATCTTCGATAAAAAATCCTACAGCTATGATTCACAGATCGCCAATATCCTTAAATACATCAATCACCACCTGGGTGAAGATCTGTCCGTAGACGCCCTGGCCTCCAGGCATTACATCAGCAAATACCACCTGATGCGTAAATTCAAAGAAGAAACCGGCTATACCCTGCATAATTACGTCATAAACAAAAGGCTCCTTCTGGCCAGAACTCTGATCTCTGAAGGAACCCCCATACTAAAAGCCGCCCATGAGAGCGGCTTTGCAGAATACAGCACTTTCGCCAGAGCTTACCGCAAACAATTCGGCAAAGCCCCCAGCGAAGAGCAGTAGTTTTATTTATTTTTCTTTTTCGCCATTGCACAGTAGAATACAAATCCCAGAAGCAGGAATGCTACGATCATCCAGCCGATTAGTGTTCCTGTTCCCAGACCTGCGAATTTATCATAGTATCCTTTCAGATAGATGATGATAATAATAGCAGGAATTCCATAGGAAACATATCCTTTCAGGGATTTCGGGAATTTCATTCCTGTACCGGCATTTGTTTCTGCAATGAAGTTATCCCAGCCCCATCCATTCTTTCTGGTACAGAACAGAAGGTAACCCAGGCTTCCCAGAGGCAGAAGGTTATTGGAAACAATAAAGTCTTCCAGATCCATGATACTACTTCCATCTCCAAATGGCTGGAAGCCGGAAAGGACATTAAAGCCCAGTACACATGGAATGCTTAAGATCACTACCAGAACCGCGCACACGATCACACTCTTCTTACGATCCCAATGAAACAGTTCCATATTAAATACGATCAGGTTCTCAAATACAGCAATGATCGTAGAGATTGCTGCGAAAGTCAGAAACAGGAAGAACAGGCTTCCCCATAATGCGCCGCCGCTCATCTTGGCAAAGATATTAGGCAGTGTAATAAAGATCAGGCTCGGACCTGCATCCGGCTGGATTCCATAGGAAAAACATGCAGGGATAATGATAAATCCAGCTGTCAGTGCTACGAAAGTGTCCAGTACAGTAATGCTTACCGCTTCACCTGTCAGGCTTCTGGACTTGTCCAGATAACTTCCGAAGATCAGCATGGCACCAATACCGATAGACAATGTAAAAAAGGACTGGCTTAATGCCGCAAATACTACATTGCCCAGACCTGCGTCTTTGATCTTCTGGAAATCAGGAACCAGATAAAAACGGATTCCTTCTCCGGCTCCCTCCATCATAACAGAATGTACAGCCAGAATTACCATAATGATCAGCAGAGCACTCATCATTACTTTGGAAATCTTTTCGATTCCATTCTGCAGACCCATGAAACAGACTGCAAATCCGATGATACAGATGATCACCATCCATAACATCATAACAGGTGCATTTCCAAGCATATCAGAGAATGCCTGTGTTACTGCTTCCGGAGTTGCCCCCACGAAATCTCCCCGCAGACTCTTTACACAGTAATAAAGCATCCATCCGCCTACTGTTGTGTAAAACATCATTAACATGTAACATCCAATGATACCAATAGATTTCAGTGGCTTCCAGCAGGTTCCTGCAGGTGCCAGCTTGTCGAAGCATTTCGCAACGCTTGTGTGGCTTCCTCGTCCTACTGCAAACTCAGATACCAGAACCGGAATACCCAGGATTACGAGGAAACATAAGTAGATCAAAATGAAAGCTGCGCCTCCATATGCCCCGCAGATATACGGGAACTTCCATACATTTCCAATACCGATGGCACATCCTGCTGATACCAGGATAAAACCAAGCCGTGAGCCAAACGACTCTCTCTTCATACTGTTTTCCCCCTTTTAGGTTTCTATCATGAGCTAAACTAATGCATTAACACTTTGCTAGAAGAGTATGCCTGTACATCATTTTCGAAACGATGCACCAGTTCAACGCATTAACGTATTTCCGTGCAAGATAAAAGGGCCTCTTGAATTCAGCCCTTTTATCCTTGTCATTTATTTAATTATCTGCCTGGCTTTTCGCCAGATATCATCATGCTTTGTTCTTACGTCCGCAGCACTGTTTGTATTTTTTACCGCTTCCGCAAGGACACGGATCATTCGGATATACCTTGATCTCTTTTCTCTGAACAGGTTTCTTCGGACCTGCACTGTCGTCCTTATTGGTTCCTGTCACCTTCGCTACCTGCTCACGCTCGATCTTCTGCTCTACATGAACATGGTACAGCATACGAAGTGTATCCTCCTGAATAGAAGTGATCATGCTGTTAAACATCTCAAATGCGTTCATCTTATATTCAACAACCGGATCACGCTGGCCATATGCTGCCAGACCGATGCCCTGACGAAGGATCTCCATATCATCAATGTGATCCATCCACTTGCTGTCGATACATTTCAGAAGAACCACACGCTCCAGTTCACGAAGCTGTTCCGGTTCCGGGAACTCGGATTCTTTTGCTTCATAAAGCTTCACAGCTTCTTCTTTCAACTCATGCCTGATCTCATCTCTCTTCTTGCCTTTCACAGTTTCTACTGTAAGCGGCTGCAGCGGGATGATCGAAAGAAGTACTCCGTTGAATTCATTCAGATCCCATTCTTCGGAATCTACATCATCAGAGAAGCACATATCCACATAGCTGTCCACTGTATCCTGGATCATGTTATAGATCGCATCGCGCATGTTCTCACCGTCCAGAACCTGACGACGTTCTTTGTAGATGATCTCACGCTGTTCATTGTTAACCTGGTCATAATCGAGAAGATTTTTACGGATACCGAAGTTATTGAACTCAATCTTCTCCTGTGCCTTCTCAATGGCATTGGAAAGCATCTTATGTTCGATCTGCTCATTCTCTGCAACACCCAGGGAAGTAAAGATCTTCATCAGTCTTTCGGAACCGAACAGACGCATCAGGTCATCTTCCAGGGAAATGTAGAAACGGGATTCACCCGGATCACCCTGACGTCCGGAACGTCCACGGAGCTGATTATCAATACGCCTGGATTCATGACGCTCTGTACCGATGATAAACAGACCGCCTGCCTCTCTGGCTATCTCATCAAGTTTGATATCCGTACCACGGCCGGCCATGTTGGTGGCGATGGTAACTGCACCTGCCTGTCCTGCCTGTGCTACGATCTCAGCCTCAAGTTCATGGAACTTGGCATTCAGCACGTTATGCTTGATGCCCTGTCTCTTCAGCATACGGCTGATCAGTTCAGATGTTTCGATAGTAATGGTACCAACCAGTACTGGCTGCTGTTTCGCATGTGCCTCCATAACTGCGTTGACTACCGCATTGAATTTCTCTTTCTTGGTCATATAAACCGCATCTTCATGATCCACACGGATTACCGGTTTATTGGTCGGAATCTCTACAACGTCCATGGCATAGATATCACGGAACTCTTTCTCCTCTGTGATAGCTGTACCGGTCATACCGCCCTTCTTATCATATTTGTTAAAGAAGTTCTGGAATGTAATGGTTGCCAGAGTCTTGCTCTCACGTTTGATCTTAACATGCTCTTTCGCTTCAATGGCCTGATGCAGACCGTCGGAATAACGACGTCCCGGCATGATACGTCCGGTAAACTCATCAACGATCAGGATCTCATCATCCTTTACAACATAATCCTGATCCTTATGCATCAGGTTATGTGCACGAAGTGCAAGAATAATGTTATGCTGGATCTCCAGATTCTCCGGATCAGCCAGGTTCTCAATATGGAAGAAGTTCTCTACCTTATGAACACCTTGCTCAGTAAGGTTTACGATCTTATCTTTCTCATTTACAACGAAGTCACCTGTCTCAATAACTTCCTCGCCCATGATAGCTGCCATCTTGGTCATCTCATGGCTGGCTTCACCACGCTCTAACTGCTGAGCCAGGATATCGCAGGCTTCATACAGTTTCGTGGATTTGCCGCTCTGACCGGAAATGATCAGCGGGGTACGGGCTTCGTCGATGAGAACGGAGTCCACCTCGTCGATGATGGCGTAGTGAAGCTCTCTCTGTACCAGCTGCTCTTTATAGATCACCATGTTGTCACGAAGGTAGTCGAAACCGTCCTCGTTGTTGGTTACATAAGTGATATCGCAGGCATACTGGGCGCGGCGCTCATCGTTATTCATGGAGTTCAGGATACAGCCGCAGGTCAGGCCTAAGAAGCGGTGAACCTGTCCCATCTCCTCGGCATCTCGATGTGCCAGATAATCGTTGACGGTGATAATATGAACGCCTTTTCCCTCCAGGGCGTTTAAGTAAGCCGGAAGGGTCGCTACCAGGGTCTTACCTTCACCGGTCTTCATCTCGGCAATACGTCCCTGATGAAGGATGATACCTCCGATCAGCTGTACGCGGTAGGGCTCCATGCCAAGTACACGTTTATCTGCCTCACGGACAACCGCAAAGGCTTCCGGAAGCAGGTCATCCAGGGTCTCTCCGTTGGAAAGACGCTCTTTAAACTCCGTTGTCTTATTTCGCAGGTCTTCGTCGGAAAGTGCCTGCATCGTCGGTCTTAACGCTTCGATCTTATCCACCAGCGGTTTGATTCTTTTCACCTCTCGCTCGCTGTGGGTACCGAAGACCTTTTGAAACATGCTCATATTGATAATCTCCTAAAAATTATATTTCGTCCATTTCTTCATAAACACTTCTATTCTACCACTTTCTGTAAAGTTTCACAATAAAATTTTTCTGAACAAGCTGTAAACGGTAGGAATTGCTTTGTTCATAAATCAAAGACCCCTCGCGGCAGTCGCCAAATATCCATGCAAGCATGGCTACTTGGCTCGTTGCTCGCGGGAATAAAAGAATTGCTTTTATTGGAAAGGTGCGATATATTAGAAATACTGACGCAAAAAAACGAATGACAGCAAGAAAGGAAGAAAAAAGTGAAAAAGTATATTGGGGACAAACGGTTTTACCGGATGGTTCTTGCAGTGGTGGTTCCGATCATGATACAGAACGGAATCACAAACTTTGTGAGCCTTCTGGACAACATTATGGTAGGTCAGGTGGGAACAGAGCAGATGTCCGGCGTGGCCATTGCCAACCAGCTGATTTTCGTATTCAACCTCTGCATCTTCGGGGCGGTATCCGGAGCGGGTATTTTCGGGGCCCAGTTTTATGGAAGCGGAGACCACGAGGGCGTTCGTGATACGCTGCGCTTCAAACTCGTAATTTCGGTACTCTTATTTTTGTGTGCGGCGCTGATTTTTACCGGAGCGGGAGAGCAGCTGATCCGCCTTTATCTCAACGGGGAGAGCGAGAGCGTGGATCCGGAAAAAACGCTGGCTTATGGTATGGCTTACCTTCGTATCATGATTCCGGGACTTTTGCCCTTTGCCCTGGTGCAGTCTTATGCGGGAACCTTAAGAGAGACCGGAGAGACCATGCTTCCGATGAAGGCGGGCATTGTCTCTGTCCTGGTAAACCTCATGCTGAATTATCTTCTGATCTTCGGTAAATTCGGCTGCCCGAAGCTGGGAGCTGAGGGAGCTGCTGTGGCGACGGTGACGGCCCGTTTTGTGGAGGTCGCTATCGTCATCAGCTGGACGCACCGCCATACGAAGGAGAATCTCTTCGCCCATGGTCTCTACAGAAATTTCCATATTCCGGTCCATCTGGCCGGTCAGATTCTGCGAAAGGGTACACCGCTGATGCTGAACGAGACCCTCTGGTCTCTGGGAATGGCGGCTCTGATGCAGTGCTATTCCGTGAGAGGACTTTCCGTGGTGGCTGCCATGAACATTTCCTCCACGATCTCCAACCTGTTCAGTATCGTTTTCATGGCCATGGGAAATGCGGTGGCTATCATCGTGGGCCAGCTTCTCGGCGCAGGCAAGATGGAAGAGGCGAAGGATACCGACGTGAAGCTGATCTTTTTCTCCGTGGTCAGCTGTGCGGTGGTCGGCGTGGGAATGGCTGTTTTCGCACCTTTCTTCCCGAGACTTTATAACACAGAGCCTGCGATCCGTGAGATGGCGAGAGACTTTATCTGGGTGGCGGCGATCCTCATGCCGATGAACGCCTTCGTGAACGCTTCCTATTTTACTCTGCGTTCCGGCGGAAAGACCGTCATTACCTTCTTCTTTGACTGCGGTTACGTCTGGGTGGTGAGCATTCCGCTGGCTTACTGCCTGAGCCGTTTTACAGACCTTCCGATCCAGCCACTTTACTTTATCTGCCAGGGTGCGGATATTCTGAAATGTGTTGTTGGCTACATTCTGGTGAAGAAAGGGGTCTGGATTGAGAAACTCGTGGACCATTCCATGGCGTAATTCAGAAAAAAATAAAGAAAAATTAAAATAAGATCCCGGCAAACATGGTATACTGTAGAAAAAAGACCGGGAGGTGCTTTATGAAGAAAAGACGATTGTTTTTGGCTGCGGCAGCGCTCTCCGTCTTTCTCGTGGGCGGCTGTCAGAGCCGCGGGGAAGAGGAAAAGCCCATCGAGGCCATGTACATTGAAAAAGGCGATGATTTTCAGATTTTTGTGGATACCTCCACAGATGTACTTTTTGATGCCTACATTCCGGAAGGAACTGAGGAGCTTACTACCGGCGATCTGGTGAAGATCTACGGAGACGGTATCATGCTGGAAAGTTATCCCGGCCAGTATCCCGGTGTGACCCGGATCGTTGTCACCAAACAGGGAACGGAAGAGGATGCGGAAAAGTATGAGAGCCTAGTGGACGAGGTCTATCAGGAGCCGGATCCTTCGGAACCACCCTATCTGAATCTGGAGTACCGTACGAAAGAGGCAGTGGTGAGTGCAGTGGCGGACAGGGGCGGATATACCTGGAGTTATACCGATGAAAACGGTGAAGACCAGGAGGTTGCCGTGGATGCCGCGTTTGTTCTGGAGTGGGATACCCTCAACGACATACGTCTGAATGAGAAAACGGACGTGCTTCTCTATTTTTCGAGGGAGGCGAAGGACGTTTCGGTGATCCGCTATGAGCCGTCGCTGAAAAAACAGAGCACGGAAGAGACAGAAGAAAATGATGAGCCGGAGAGTGAACTCATCAAGGTCTCAGAGGAAGAGGATGAAAATGGCAAAAAGCAGTTCATTCTGAAGGATCTTCTGGATGAGGGCATTTATCTTGTGACGGCAGAGTTTGACCAGGGGACCGTGGAATACGGCTTTGAAGTGAAAAAGAACGCAAAATCCTCATAAAAAGAAACAGCAGAGAGTCTTGCTGATGGACTCCCTGCTGTTTTTTTAGTGAATCGTGATCGTGTACTGAGCGTGGAAAGTTTTGTGGGCCTCCAGACGGTTGATATCCGGTTTCTCGGAGAGATCGCCGGTGAAGCCGTAATTGTCTGCACGGCCGAGCCAGGGCTCCAGACAGACGAAGGGAGCGCCTTTGGCAGCCCAGATACCGAAGCTTGTAAAGCCCGGGCAGCTTAAGGAAACGTAAGGCGTTCCGTCGGGATAACCGATGCCGGCCCAGTCGATCTGGTGGTCGAAGACCAGGGCGTCGTTGTCAAACATGTGATCCGTCAACTGAGCGCTTCCGTTTTCCAGCGGAAGGACTCTGGACTGGTCGGCCAGGATTGTGCCGTATTTCTGATCGATGAGGAAGTAGACCGGATCTTTTTCCGTGTGGAAAAGAAGTTTGTAGTCCGAGTATTTCGTGCCGGGAAGAGCAGGTACCTTGAAGGCCGGATGCCCACCGATGGTGAAATACATCACATCGTCGCCGGTATTTTCCACATCCCACTCCACCTGGATTTCATTTCCTTTCAGGGTCTGGGTCACGGTGAGTACGAAGTCAAAAGGATAGCCTTTCTTTGTCTCCGGGGTGGAAGTGATCCGGTGGGTCACGGAAGTCTCCGTCTCAGAAAACAGGGTGAAATCCGTATCTCTCGCGAAGCCGTGAGCCTGGGAAGGATAGGTCACGCCCTTATAGCGGTAGTTGGCCTCATAGTGGCGGCCGACGTTGGGGAAAAGGATGGGAGCATGCCGTTTCCAGAATTTGGGGTCCGCCTCCCAGAGTACGTCCCTGTTGTTTTTCTTGTCAAAAATGCGGGATAATTCCGCGCCGTGGTCATCGATGGTGATGGCCAGACGGTCGTTTTCAAGTGTATGTACAGCCATGATTGTAAACCTCCTTAGAAAATTCGCTGTGTTCATTATAGACGTTTGGGAGAAAATGTGCAACCGGGAATAAAGTGTGGTATACTAAATTGTGGGAACAGCGGTTCCCAATTTTAGAAAGTTTGGTGAAACAATGAGATTTTTATATGAAGAAACAGCGGCTGGTATCCGGATTCTGCGTTCCTTCGGGGGGGATCCCTCTGTGGTACTGCCGGAAATGGTGGAAGGAAAGCCGGTGACAGAGCTTGGTCCCTATGCCTTTTCGGATCATATCGACCAAAAAGACCTTGAAAAAGCGATAGAGACCGGCCGTTTCTGCCGGGAAGACGGCGAGGCCGCAGACGGCACCGATGAAAACCTCTCTGTCTCCGGAGAAAAAGTAAGCGAAGTCTTTCTTCCTGAGACTCTGAAAAAAATCGGGCGCTACGCCTTTTACAACTGCCGGAAACTGAAAAAAATTGCTCTGGGCGGAACCTGCATGGATGTGGGGGCCGGAGCCTTCACCGGCTGTCATCAGGTGGAGGAAATCCGGATCACAGTTCAGTCGGACGGGACCTCAGCTCTCAGAGAAATTCTGACGGAGCTTCCGGAGACAATCCGGGTGGACTGGAAAAAAGAGGGCCTGAAAGGCGTTTTCTGGTTCCCGGAATTTTTCGAGGAGGGTGTGGAGAACACTCCGGCCCGGATTCTGGAAAATCACATCCACGGGAGCGGCCTTCGTTACCGGAACTGTTTTGCCCGGAACAGCCTTAACATCCGGGAATATGATGAACTTTTCCCTTATGCAAAAGCCTGGGAGGAGGAAGGCGTGGTCCTGAAGATGGCGCTGGGACGGCTTCTTTTTCCTGTGGAACTGGGCGAAAAGGCGGAAGAACATTATCTTTCCCACATCCGGGAGCATCTTGTGGAGGCGGCCCGGATTCTGACGAAGGAGAAGGATTACCGGAGGCTGGGAGCTCTTCTTGAGAGAGTGAAACCGGATCGGGAAGCACTGGAACAGCTTCTTTCCATGGCGCAGGAGCAGACAGACATGGAGGCGGTGAGCCTCTTTATGGACCGGCTTCATCAGAATACGAAGATCAAAAGGAAGGTGTTTGAGCTTTGAATCCCATTCATGAACTGCAGAAAAAAGAAGAAGAGAAGCTCGATATCGCCAGCGATATTCTGGCAAATGCCCGGAATGAGCTCTATTTCGCCCTGCGTTACCTGGATACGGCCCTTTCTGCCCTGCATTTTCAGGCAGATCCCGGCTGTGAGACCCTTGGTACCGACGGCGGCTTTCTTTATTTCAATCCGGACTGGCTTCTGAACGCTTTCCTGAACGGAAAAGTGCGGGTCAACCGGCTCTATCTCCATGAGGTGCTTCACTGTCTCTTCTGCCACCTCTGGCAGGGAGAGAAAAGAGACGCTTTTCGCTGGGATCTGGCCTGCGATATGGCGGTGGAATCCATTTTGGATGAGCTGTATCTTCCGGCGGTTTACCGTAGACCCGGCGCTTTCCGGAAAGAGTGCTACCGGAAAATGAAGGAGGAGCTGAAGGTCCTGACGGCGGAGGGCATTTACCATCAGCTGGAAAAAATCCAGGAGGAAGAGACTCTGGCCCGGATGGCCGGGGAGTTTCGGCTGGACGATCACAGCCGCTGGCTGCGGGATGGTAAGGGGAACACCGCCAGAAACCGTCAGAAGGAGTGGCAGGATCTCCGGGAAAAAATGCAGACGGAGATGGAGACCCTGGCTAAGGAGGCAGCAGGGGATTCCAAGAGCCTTCTCGAGCGAATCCAGGTGGAAAACCGGGAGCGCTACGATTACAAAGAGTTTTTGCGGAAGTTTTCGGTTCTGAAAGAGGAGATGCAGGTGGACCCGGATTCTTTCGATTATATTTTCTATACCTACGGGCTGGAACATTACGGAAACATGCCCCTGATTGAGCCGCTGGAGACGAAAGAAATCCGGAAAATTGAGGATTTTGTCATCGTCATCGACACCTCCATGTCCTGCAAGGGGGAGCTGATCCGTCATTTCCTGGAGGAGACCTATTCGGTACTCTCGGAGTCGGAGAGCTTTTTCCGGAAGATCAATGTTCACATCATCCAGTGCGATGAGAAGATCCGGGAGGATCAGGTGATCCATGACAGCCGGGAGATGGAGCGATATTTGAAGAATTTTACGGTCCATGGCTTTGGCGGAACGGATTTCCGCCCTGCTTTTACTTATGTGTCCCAGCTTCTGGAGGCAGGGGCCTTTACGAAGCTTCGGGGGCTGATCTATTTCACCGACGGCTACGGTATCTTCCCGGTGAAAATGCCGCCCTATGATACGGTCTTTGTTTTCATGCGGGAAGACTACCGGGACGTGGACGTACCGCCCTGGGCGATGAAACTAGTACAGTGAAAATTAAGTATCTGCTATATTGACGCAGGATGATT
>OLSO01002224.1_pt1 | contig 12434 bp, 9 predicted proteins | sample 1672441 | NCBI WGS metagenome assembly OLSO01 (sample SAMEA3136686, study PRJEB25190) | human gut metagenome | biome: human gut; feature: human-associated habitat; material: faeces | place: Austria | collected 2013 | reverse complement strand
GGACGCAGCAGAGCGGGGTCAAGCACGTCAGGGCGGCTGGTGGCGGCGATGATGATGAGGTTGGTGTCGTTGTCGAAACCATCCATCTCGACGAGCAGCTGGTTCAGCGTCTGCTCGCGCTCGTCGTGGCCACCGCCCATGCCGGAGCCACGCTTGCGGCCCACAGCATCGATTTCATCGATGAAGATGATGGCGGGGGCGTTCTTCTTGGCCTCATCGAACAGGTCACGCACACGGGAGGCACCGAGACCCACGAACATTTCGACGAAGTCGGAGCCGGCCATCGAGTAGAACGGCACGCCGGCCTCGCCTGCGATGGCTCGGGCCAGCAACGTCTTACCGGTGCCGGGAGGACCGTACAGCAGCACGCCACGCGGAATACGAGCGCCCAGCGCCTTGTACTTGGACGGATCCTTGAGGAAGTCCTTGATCTCCTCGACTTCGGCCACGGCCTCGTCTTCGCCGGCCACATCGGCGAACTTGGTGGTGGGGGTCTGGCCGTCGAGCAGCTTGCCGCTGTTTTTCTTGCCACCCATGCCGAGCATGCCGCCGGCACCGCCCATGCGACTCATCAGGAACCAGAACAGGGCGAAGACGATGACGAACGGCAGAATCGAGGTGATGAGGTAGCTCATCATGCTGGTCTGCTCGATATTCGAGGTCCAGCCCTTTTCGAGATCACCGTTCTCCACGGCCTTGGCCACCTGTGCGCCCTGCGCGAAGGTGTAGTAGAACTGCACGTTCTTGCCGTAGTTGGTCACCTTGCCGGTGTCGGCGTTTTTCTTGGTGTAGTCGTTCTTCAGCTTAAGGCGGACGACCTGCTTGTTGTCCGTGATCTCGGCGTAGGTGGCCTTGCCCTGATTGATCAGCGCGAAACCATCTTTGGTGTCAATGGTCTTCGTGCCACCGCCGGCGAACATCTGGAACATCAGCACGACCATGACCACGAGCACGGCACCCCACAGCCAGGGGGACTGCCATATCGGGCGGTTCTCGTTGTTGTTGCCTTTGCCATTGTTCCCGTTATTGCCACGGTTGAACGGGTTGGTGAACGGGTTGCCGTTGTTACGGTTGTTGTTCGGGTTCGGATTATTGCCGTTACCCGGCCCTTGCGGGAAGCTCATGCTTGCACTCCTTGGTAGACGGACGGCTTGAGGACCGCGATCGAATCGAGGTTGCGGTAGCGTTCGTCAAAGTCGAGGCCGAAGCCGACGACGAACTCGTCCGGAATCTCATAGCCGGCGTACTTCACATCAACGTCCACTTCTCGGCGGGAAGGCTTGCTCAGCAAAGCGAAGACCTCCACGGAAGCGGCACCACGACGTTTCAGTTCTGCGACCAGCCACGCGAGCGTGCGTCCTGAATCAACAATATCCTCCACAATCAAAATGTGCCGTCCGCGAACATCGGCGGACAAATCCTGCCTGACTGTGACCTCACCGCTCGACACTGTGCCCGAGCCATAGCTCGACAGGCTCATGAAGTCGATCTGTACAGGAATGCTCATGGCCTCGGTGAACGCGACCAGCGTATTCACGGCCCCTTTCAGCACCGCAACGAGCAGCGGATTCTTATCGCGGTAATCCTCGCTCGCGAGAGCGGCCATCTCGTGGATCTTGGCATCGATCTGTTCTTTGCTGACCAGCTCGTGGTCAATATCTTCCTCAACGTCAGCGATTCGCATGCGCTCCATCTTGGCACACGCGAATGACGTGTTTCTTGCGATTGGCTGAATAACCTCTGGGAAGTGAGACGCCGCCTTGGCCATGCCAATCGACGACCAGCCGGTCGATGGCGGCAATCTGGGCGGCACTGGCGTTCACACCGGCCTGGCTCAGCGCGTGAGCGATGACCCGCAACCGAATCGCCTCTGGCTCACGTGCAATACGTTTGACGCCGATCATCAGGCCGATGCCATGGCCCGAATCGTTGGTATCGTCTGCAGCACAGGCTCGTGGCGTATCGGTCGATACCGCTGCCGACGATGCCGGCCGGTCAACTGCCGTAACCGCCTCCCCCATCACCTCGTCGGATCGCTGATCCAGATACTCCTTGTCCATTCTGGCCAGCTGTGCGCTTTCGGCGAAATGGCGGGTGACATTGAATCCAGCGAATCGTTCGATGGCCGGCAGCAGGTCGTGGCGCACCCGCGAGCGCAACGGATAGTCGTCCGGCAACTCGCCGTCTACCGCATCGCCATTGGTGGGGTCATCCCAATATTCCACACCTAAGTCTTCACAGATGCCGGTGGTTTCGGCTCGAGTAAGGGTAAGCAGCGGCCGCGCAAAAGTCACGCCACTGCGTGTGAAGACCTGCGGCATGCCGGCCAACGCATCCACGCCACGGCTGCGCAGCAGTCCGATCAATACGGTTTCCGCCTGATCGTCCATAGTGTGGGCCAACAGCACGGCAATGGCACCTGATTCACGCGCCGCGGCGCACAGCTCGTTGTACCGGGCCTGCCGCGCGGCCGCTTCGAGGCCCTCACCGCGTACCTGCACGGTTGCGTTGCACACGATGACCGGGCCCAGTCCCAACGCACGGCAACGATTCGCAGCCTCGCCGGCGACCTGTTCGGAACCCTCCTGCAAGCCGTGATCCACAATCACGACACCGCAACGCACGCCCATGGACGTGCATACGATATGGCTCACCGCGGCCAGTGCCATCGAATCGCGCCCGCCTGAACAGGCCACGAGCACGAGCGGCGCATCGGCGGCAACGGCATGGTCCCCATGCTGCGCGAATTCGGGAGCCTGCACATCGCATAGTTCCACAGCGCTCAGCGTTGCGCGGACCGCGCCTACGGCCTTGCGCAATCGTGCGGAATATGCCATGTACTCACCACCCTTTTTCTGGTTATGTGTACTCGTGCGTTTATGGACGTTTACGGCCTTTGTAGCCTTTGATGGCACTTGATGGGTCTTTTACAGCCCCGCGAGCTTAGTGATGAACGAGTCGATGGCGCTACGCGCGGCGGCATAATCCTCAGGATTGTTGACCACCACGGCAAACGACAACGCTCCCCCATTGGTGCGGGACACATTGCCGGCCATCGACGTAACCGTGCCGAGGCTGCCGGTTTTGACGCGCAGCAGACCAGCCACGGCATCATCCGTATACCGATCCTGCGCCGTGCCCACCAATCCCGCGATGGATAGACCTTCCGCGCCGGCCGCGCCGCTCTTGGTGGTCAGATTACGTTGTTGGACGGCCGCCAGCGTGCGTACGGTGAGCCGGGAGCCGGGAGACAGGCCGGAGCAATCGGCCATGGTCAGACCGGATGTATCGAGACCGAGATCGTTCAGAGTGGATTTGACCGTTTCCGTGCCGCCTTCAGGACTGTTTGTCGCTGATTTCGCCAAGGCGGTGAGTCTACCGAACTCCTCGGCCAGCGTATTGTCCGAATGCCGCAACGTGTATGCCATGATTTCGGACAGTGTTGCCGAACTCACCGAGGCCAAAGGCGTTTCGTCGGATGGAGCGGTGTTTGCCGTCACGTCTCCGGTAACGGCCACACCGTTCGATTGGAGCAGTTCGGCGAATTTCGTGGCCACGTCGCTGGCGGTGTGCTGGGACAGTTCCGGGTATCCGGCCGAATCATCAGGGTCGGCCGGCGCAGGCGTATCGGCGGTGTATTGGCGGCCTCCATCAATCGCCATTGATGAGACCGGCGTGAAGTAGACTGTGTAGTCGCTTAAGACTGCGCCGCCTTCCGACAGACCTGAGGGAATGCGTGAGTCGCCGAATAGGGTGTCGTCGTACTCGAGATTGACGGAAGTGATGCCTCGCTGGGCGAGCGCGGCCACGGTGGCCTTGGCCAAGGTGTTCAGACCGGCACGTCCGTTGGTATGGTTGGCGTCAGAATCGCCTGCAGACAGCAGCATGTCGCCATTGCCTTTGAGGGTCAACGTATTGGTGCCGTCATCGGATTGGGTGAGGAACACTTGGGTATCCAAGGTGGATGCCATATTCAGGGTGGATGAGGCGGCGAGCGCGGTCAGCGTTTTCAGTGTGGATGCAGGCTCGCGTGGAGTGTTCGACTCATGTTCGGCAGCGACGGTGCCTTGGGCGTCTTCAATGATCACCGACGTATCGTTTCCCACGCCTTGCGCGGACAGCAATTCGTTGACCAGCGCAGAAGCGGCCGTGGAATCAATGGCCTTGTTCGCGTTCAAGGTGCCGGCGACGGTGCCGCCTGATTTGGCGGTGGCTGGATCGGCAAAAACAGGTGCGACGACGGGCTTCAACGTCAATAATCCGGGGGCCACGTCGGTGATGTCGGCGGCGCAGTACCCCGCGAACAGGGCGATGGTGGTCAGTGCGGAAATGATGACGGTCAGTGTTCGGCGATGCGATCGTTGGGTCCGCCGTTGCGCTTCACGCCGCTGACGGCGTGATACCGCTGTAGATACCATCGTGCTCCTTATGCCAAGGCGATCATTTCTGCAATGAGGCGAACGAGTCGAGTGCTGCCACAATCGAAAGCATTCGCGCATCCATCAGCTTACCGCCCAGCCATGTCCCGAGTGCCAGGATGCCGATGCCGTTGGCCAGTGCGACCGGAATAATCGCCAGCCATATGCCGCCTTCGGCTCCCGTCAGCAGCATGACCAGCGCCACGATGCCGGTGGGCAGCATCAGCAGCAGGCTGCCAAGCACGTAGACGAACGGGAAGAAGCCTTGGGCCATGGCGCGGCCTTGAGGCGCGGAGAACGGCTTGTCCATTGAGGCGACCGGGTACATCAGCACACAGGACGTGACTTCGGCCACGCCCAGGCCGCTCAAGGCGACGCCCATGCCCACGGCGAGGAAGATCAGGCCGGTGACGAGGTCATCGGGCTGCGCCCAGCGGCCGGTCAGTGCGCCGACCAGCACGATGCCGGCGAGATAGAGCAGCACCATGTAGACGACCATGATGCCGACGTAGACGCGCACGCGGCCGATTCTGTCGGTCCGGCCACGCACGCCGGCGATGACTTCCATGGTGAAGCCGCGGCCGTCATATGCGAGCCCGTTGCTTTCCACCACTGACATGAACCAGCCACACCAGATCAGCGACTGCCAGACGACCGCGCTGATGCCGTGCGCCTGGAAGGCGAAGATGATCAGGAACAGGACCGGCATGGCGAAGGTCATGGCTTGGCGGGGGTCTCGTTTGAGATAGGTGATCAGGCGTGCGGACACCGCGCCGGATGCCGAATCGGGCATCCATGCGAATGCGCCGATGCCTTTGGCGGTCTCGGACGGACTGTTTGCGCCGATGGTGAGCCGTTCATGCCTCAGACACCAAGTGCATACGGCGAAGCAGACGATCCATGTGACGGCAAGGATGGCGATGCGGGCGATCAGCACCGCCCAAGCTCCGGTAAGCGCGTCGAACGGCAGTTGGAAGGCCGCACCGAACGGCGTCCATGCGGCGATGGCGGTCGCCGCGCCCCAGGTCTCGGTGTTGAGGCTGAAGGCTATGCCGGAGTTGACCAGAATGTTCGGCAACTGGCAGATGATGACGAAAGTCAGCACGATGAAGATGTAGAACGCGCCTTTGCCGCGTTTGCTGGTCACCAGCGTGGTGGATAGGGCGATGACCAGTTTGGAGATGCTCATCATGGTGATGACGGCCAGCACTGCGGCGAGGAGGGAACTGATGATTACGGCTGGTCCCATATGCCGATAGGCCAGTGTCCAGAGCATCAGTGAGGCCACGCCAGTAAGGGAGGGGATGCCGGACAGGCCGGAAAGCAGCAAGCCGAATTGCAGGTTGCGGTCGGCGATGCCGTAGATCGCGAATTTGCGTGGGTTCATGGTGGAGCCTTCGCCAAGCATCATGAGCTGGATGAAGCCGATGAAGATGGTCATGGTCGCGCCGACCAGCACGACGACTATGTTGACGATGCCTCCGGGACCAAGGATGTTCAGCGGAAAGCCATCCGCGTTCACGGTGAAGGGCGGCAGTATGCCGATGAACCATGCGAGCACGCCGGTGCCGATGATGGTGCCGGCCGCGAGTACAGCGGAAAAGACATAGGCGACGGTCTGCCACGCCGATTTTCGCAGGGTGGCGAGCGTGAGCGTCCAGCGCAGGCGGACCAGGGTGATGGCGGTCTTGATCATTGGCGGGCCTCATCGGTGGGTGTGGCGGGCGTAGGCAGAATCGGCTGAATCGTCTGGGCCGAAGTTGGTGCTTGGGCTTGGGCCTGCCCGCCATCGAGCCACGCGAGATGGGCGGCTTCGTGGCGGCCACCGACTAGTTGCAGGAAGCGGTCTTCGAGTTCTTCGCCAGCAGCGACCTCGTCCACCGTGCCGGCCGCGCATACCAGACCGTCGTTGATTACGGCCACATGCGTACACATCTTTTCGACCAATGCCATCACGTGTGAGGAGATGATCACCGTGCCGCCAGTCTTCGCGTATTCGATGAGAATGTCTTTGAGGTTGGCGCTGGACACCGGGTCCACGGATTCAAACGGCTCATCCAAGACCAGAATGCGCGGGCTGTGAATCATCGCGGAGGCCAGGCAGATCTTCTTGGTCATGCCGGCCGAGTAATCGGTGACCATCGTGTTGGCGGCCCCGGCCAAGTCGAAAGCATTGAGCAGGTCCTGGGCGCGACGCGTGGTCTCCTCGCGGCTCATGCCGCGCAGCATGCCGGAGTAGACGAGCAATTGCAAACCGGTCAGTCGGTCGAAGATCTGGTCGGGCTGGGGCATGACGCCGATCATGCGCTTGGCCGTGTTCACGTCGCTCCACACGTCATGGCCCAGAATCATGGCGGTGCCGGCGTCCGGCACCAATAGACCGGTCACCATATTGAGCGTGGTGGTTTTGCCGGCGCCGTTAGGGCCCACCAGTCCGTAGAACGAGCCGATTGGAATGTCAAGCGCGAGCCCGTTGACGGCGATCTTCCGGTCGAAGTGCTTGAACAGGCCGCGAATGGACACCGCCGTATTCGGGTTCGGCGGCCATGCTTGCGGCTGTGGCTGTTGCGACTGCGAAGACGCGGGAGCGGCGGCTGGCATCATCGGCGGCTGAAATCCGACATTCCTTTGAGTATTGTCTAAGCTCATGCATCTACTCTAGCCCACCAGTCAACCCTCAGCGCAGCACCCCCGGGTTGCTGTTGGATTGCCCCGCTGAGCAGCTCCGGACTAGCGGACTCGGTCAGCCCTTATGTGCGATGGGCTTCCACTGGGCTTTGGCGAAGATGGCCTGGAAGGAAATCGGCACGTAGCTGAGCATGTAAATCGGGAAGCTGAGCACATAGGCGAGCAGCTCCTTGTTCGTGGCACCGATCTGGTCGTGCTCGACAATGATGGTCAATGCAGCCAATGCCATCAGACCCAACACCGATGTGATGATGCCGCTGGACCAACCGGCCAGCGATTGCAGCTGGCTCGACCAACTCACGAAGCCACACGCGGCGAACAGCAAGCCCATCACCGCGCGAATCACGCCCAACACGGTAAACGGACACAGCATCAAGGTGAAGTCGATGCAGGAGAAATCACGTTCGCGAACCGCGCGTTTCAGCAATGCCGAGCCATAATAACGGAATACCTGCAGGAATCCCTTGCTCCAACGCAAACGCTGACGCCAACTTTGCGAGAAGGTAACCGGCTGCTCGTCGTAGAGGATCGCAGTACCGCAATAGCCGATGCGGTCGCCATGCAGAATCGAATCCATAGTGAATTCAAGATCTTCAGTGAGCAGGTGGAACTTCCATCCCTTGTTCCGCTTCATCACCTCGCGGGAGAACATGAATCCCGTACCGCCCACATGGCAAGAGGAACCGAGAATCATACGCGAGTTAGACAGGAATCGCGATTCACGGATGAACCACAGCGCAGAACCAGAAGACACCCAGTTATCCGCCAGATTCACCGAATTACGGTAGCTGGTCAGAATCTTGAATCCGGAGCAGAACGCCTTGTTCATTTCCTCGAAGTAGTGCTTGTCCAGCTTGTTATCGGCATCGAACACGAAGTAGGCCTCATAATCATCGGCCACACCGATGTCGAGCATATGCCCCAACAGATACGTCAGCGCATATCCCTTGCCAACCAGTTCAAGATTGTGGCGTTCCACCACATGGCAGCCCAAAGACCGCACCACGTCGGCGGTGTTGTCGGTGCAGTTGTCGGCCACCAGCCAGATGTCGATGAGGTCGGACGGGTAGGTCTGATCGCGAATCGACCCAATAAGGTTGCCGATCACGTTTTCTTCGTTGCGCGCGGAGATCAGTACGGCATACCGGTTGGTCATCGGGGCGTCGGGGAAGCGCACGGGCTTGGCGAACAGGGACATCACGATGCACAGTCCCTGATATATCATGCCGGCACCACCGACGATTACCAGAAGAATATCGAGTACGGAAAGCAGGGTCATCAGCGCCACCCCGCCCTAGGATTGCTGGAGGCAGATTGATCAGACTGCTTGGTTTGCTTGCGTTGCTTGGGCTGCTCAGACTGCTGCGTATCCGCGGCACCACGCTGCGGAATCGCCACAGTGGCGGAATCGTCCAAATCGGATTCTTTCGTCTCGTGTGGCGGAATCGCATAGATCTGTTCCTGCAGCAAACGCAGTTCCTCATTCATCGGCACACGGCTGGTGGACCCCTTGGCCGCACGCGGCATGTGCTCGCCGATCGGCTGCAGCACATGCTCGCCGAACGCTTCGGACGCCTCGACGATCTTGGACTTCTTCTCCGGAGTCGGATCGTTCATCAGTGGTGAGTCAATCAGCTCATAGCGCTTGGTGTACGCACGGAAGATGGCCTGCAGCGATGCGGTGACCGGCAGCGCCAGGAACGCGCCAAACGCGCCGAACAGCGAGCCGAACGCCAGCACCGCGAGGAAGGCGACGGCCGCGTTGATATCCATCGTGCGCTGCGAAATCCTCGGCGAGAGAATCAGGTTCTCGATCTGCTGGTAGACGATGATGAACACCAGCACCGCCACGGCGTACGTCCATCCGCGGTTGCCCCAAGCGAACAGCACCGGCAGCGCGCCGCCGATATAGGTGCCGACCGTGGGGATGAACTGGGATACCACGCCGCAGAACAGGGCCAACGGCAGCCAGTAGGGCACATGCAGAATCTCTAAGAAGATGGCAGTGCAGGTGGCGTTGATCAACGCCAGAATCGAACGGGAGAACAGGAAGGACGAAATCTGGCCTTGGGCCACGGTCCACACCAGCAGGAATCGGCGCTGCGTGTTGGGGGCCAGCCACTGGCAGAAGGAGCGGCGCAGTTTGGGGCCGGCGGCGGAGATGTAATACGTGGTCATGACCACGGTCATGAGGTTCAGCAGGAAGGAGAACAGGCCGCCCACCGTACTCATGGCGGTACCGGCAAAATCGGTGACCCACGAGGTCTGGATATTGTTGAAGATTTCCATGCCGAGATTGCTGATTTCCGGCATCTTGAACGTGGCATACTGGTCCACGAACTCACGAATCTGCTCATACATGGCCGGCAAACCGCGGACCATGGCAATCATCTGCTGTACGAACATGTTGCCAAATAGCGTGAGCAGCACACCCACGACCACGGCCACGCCCACCAAGCTGACGGCGGAAGCCACGCCACGCTTCCAGCCATGAGCCACCAGCGCCACCACCAACGGTTCGACGGCCAGCGCCAGGAACAGCGAGATGATGATGTCGAGCACTAGATAGGAGATGTCGCCCCACGAGCGCCAGCAGAACATGAATACGATGACGGCAAGGGCCACATACAGCAGCGCGCGGCCGAACCATTCCGGTGGCCTACGGGAATCTCCCTTGGCGGGGAACAAAGTACCAAAGTCGATACGATTCTCGTCGTCCGGGTCTGCCCCGGCCTCTGCGGCACCGGTTCTCAACGTGTCGGTGCTGTTTACGTTTCGCACGCGTTCGCTCATGGCTCCCCATTGTAGCGAGGGGTTTGAAGCTCGGATACGCCGGCGGCGTACACCCGCTTTTCTATTGTTGATGTTATGCTCAACGTTTCGATCATCATCCCAGCGTGAAACGAAGCCGAACGCATCCGCGACTGCCTGCTGAACGCCACCCGTCAGACCATCATGCCGCATGAGGTGCTGGTGGTGGACAATCGTTCTACGGACAACACCTGTGCGGTTGTCGAACAGTTCATTGCCGAACATCCTGAGGCCCCGGTCAAACTGTTGCACCAGAACGATGAACAGGGGCTGATTCCCACCCGCAACTTTGGCCTGAACGCCGCGACCGGCGATGTGCTGGGCCGTTTTGACGCCGACTGTATGATCCGGCCTGACTGGGTGGAGGTGGTCTCCGGCATCTTCACCGAAGACCCGGCCGCGATGGGTGCCACTGGTCCGGTGATGTATTACGACATGCCCTCACGCCATTTCGGGTTGAAAGGCGACAATTCCTTGCGCAAGCGAATCTACCGCGCCGATGGCGGCCAGCCGCTGCTGTTCGGCTCGAATATGGCCTTGCGCGCTTCGGCCTGGCATCAGATTGCGAATGAGGTCTGCCGGGATAAGGCCGATGTGATGCATGAGGATATCGATATTTCCCTGCATTTGATGGGCAAGGATCTGAAAACCGTGTACTCGCCGCGCATGATCGCCGCGATGAGTGCGCGACGGATGGATACGTCGTTGAGTTCGTTCCTGAGCTACATGCGACGTTTTAAGAATACGTTTGATGCGCATCCGCAACATACGCGCACGCATAAGCCGGAGGTGTTGTTCACCGCCATGTATCCGGCGATGCACATGTTCTACCCGGTGTGGCAGAAAGTGCTGAATTCCGCGGATATCAATCCGGCTGAAGCCGCGTGGATCAACGAGCAGATGGAACTGGCGGAGGCGCAAGGCAAGCAGCTGTACGACGAGACCCCCACCGACGAAGTCTACGACGAAAAGCACGAAAAGTAGCTAGATATACGAGCCCCCTCTGCTTATGCAAGCTCCCTCTGATAAGGGAGCTGTCGAATGAAGTGAGACTGAGGAAGAGACTGCGACGCAGTCGCTAAAACATTGAATCGGACGCAGGCCGATACCTATTATTCAGCGGCTACGCCGCAACTTCTCTCCCTCAGTCAGCTACGCTGACAGCTCCCTCATCAGAGGGAGCTAATGTTTACTGTCATTGACTGATCACATCAGCGACTTGTAAATCGCGAGGATGTCCTCTTCGGTTGCCTGACGCGGGTTGCCGGGGGTGCACACGTCGTTGAAGGCATCGTGAGCCAGCGGCTCAAGGTCGGCCTCGGTGGCGCCCACTTCGGAAATCGTGGTCGGGTTCTTCAGATCCACGGTCAGCTTGTGGACGGCCTGCACGGCCTCTTCGCGCACCTTCTCCAGGTCGCCGGTGTAGGCGTCCTCAACACCGAACGCATCGGCGATGTCGCGGTACTTCTCACCGGTGAAGTCCTTGTTGTATTCCATGACCGGGGCCAGCAGAATACCGTTGGCCACACCGTGGGCCACGCCCAGACGGCCGCCCAGCGGGTGAGCCATGCCGTGCACCAGACCGAGGCCCACGTTGGAGTAGGCCATACCGGTGATGTAGGACGCGTAGGCCATCTGCTCGCCGGCCGGAATGTCGCCGTCGGCGGACTTGGCCAGGTTCTTGGCAATCATGCGGATGGTCTGCATGGACAGGCAGTCGGACAGGCTCCAGGCACCCGGGGTAATGTAACCCTCGATGGCGTGGGTCAGGGCGTCAAGTCCGGTGGCGACCTTCAGGCCGCGCGGCATCGAGTCGGTCAGATCCGGGTCCACGAAAGCGACGATCGGGATGTCGTGCGGGTCGACAGCCACGAACTTGCGCTTGTTGGCCGTGTCGGTGACCACGTAGTTGATGGTCGTCTCCGAGGCGGTGCCGGCGGTGGTCGGCACGCCGAAGATCGGGACGGACGGGTTCTTGGTATCCGCGACGCCTTCCAGAGAAAGCACGTCGGCGAACTCCGGGTTGGCGGTGATGATGCCGATGCCCTTGCAGGTGTCTTGCGGGGAGCCACCGCCCAGGCCGATCAGGAAGTCCGCACCGGACTCGGCGAACTTGGCGACGCCGTCCTTGATGCACTCGACCGGCGGGTTCGGCTTGACGTTGGAGAACACCTCGTACGGCAGGCCGGCCTCATCCAGAACCTTGGTGACCTTCTCGGCGGTGCCGGTCTCCAGCAGCACCGGGTCGGTGACGATAAATGCCTTGGTGAAGCCGTGCTGCTTGGCGACGGCCGGAATCTCCTTGATCGCGCCACGTCCGAAGTATGCAGTCTGGTTGAAAATCATGCGGTACACCATAGGGGCTCTCCTTTTGAGCTAGTGTCTTAACTGGTGGTCCACTCTGTCTTTGAGTGGTCCAACGGTTCCCCAGTCTACTCCGCGCATGAGCATTCACCTGAAAACCCCGATGTCTATTTAGAAGTGCAACACCCTTGTTGGTCCTGTAATTCTAACAGT
>OLSO01002219.1_pt1 | contig 12446 bp, 10 predicted proteins | sample 1672441 | NCBI WGS metagenome assembly OLSO01 (sample SAMEA3136686, study PRJEB25190) | human gut metagenome | biome: human gut; feature: human-associated habitat; material: faeces | place: Austria | collected 2013 | reverse complement strand
TTTGCATTAAACAAACGCGAGAATATCGCAAGCACATTTATTCCGAGTATGAATGCATTATTTTTACATTGTGAAACAAAAGGCATCAGACATTGCAGATTTGGTTTTGTCTATTTAAATGATGAGATCATTGAAGATGGGCAGCCAATCAAGGGTGCGATCTTGATGCTTGTTCCACAGGGAGATGGAAGTAAGGTTTATCGCGAAGTTATGAGTGAAATAAGCGGAGCATTAGCCGGGAAAGACCAGATCATCACTTACTTATTTGACAAAAACAGAAATGCAGTTGAGGCAGAACTTGAAACAAGCCTTGGTAACTATTACGAAAATAAAATGAAGAGAAGATAAAAACAAAAGGAGGATATTGTAAATGAAAAATGGATTACAAAAATTCGGTAAATTTTTAAGTGCAATGGTAATGCCTAATATCGGAGCATTCATTGCATGGGGATTCATTACAGCATTATTTATCGCAGATGGATGGATTCCAAATGCGAAGTTAGCATCAATTCAGCCATACATGTTAACATTCTTATTACCAATGCTAATCGCCTACACAGGTGGTAAACAGGTCGGTGGAGATCGTGGAGGAGTCATGGGTGCGATCGCAGTCATGGGTTGTATCGCCGGAGTTGGTGGATTTGATGGACAGCCAATGTTAATGGGAGCCATGGTAATGGGACCATTTGCAGGATGGGTCATCAAGAAATTTGATAAAGCAATGGACGGACATATGCCAGCCGGATTTGAGATGTTGATCAATAACTTCTCTGTTGGTATTTTAGGAATGATCGTAGCGATCATTGGATACTTTATCATCGGACCATTTATGTCAACCGTATTAGCAGTGTTAACAGCAGGAGTTAACGTACTTGTAAAAGCAAAATTAATACCTTTAGCAGCAATCTTTATCGAACCTGCCAAAGTATTATTCTTAAATAACGCGATCAACCATGGTATCTTTACACCAATTGGTATTGAACAGGCAAAAGAAGCTGGTAAATCTATCATGTATATGTTAGAGGCAAACCCAGGACCAGGACTTGGAGTATTATTAGCATATGCAGTATTCTCTAAAGACAAAGTAACAAAATCATCTGCACCAGGTGCGATCATCATTCATTTCTTCGGTGGTATTCATGAGATTTACTTCCCATATATCCTGATGAACCCAATCGTGATCATCGCTCCGATCGTTGGTAACATTTGTGCGATCACATTCTTCACATTTACAAAATGCGGACTTATTGGACCATCTTCACCAGGATCAATCATCGCTTATTTATCAATGTCACCAAAGAGCCAGATTCCATTAACGATCTTAGGTGTACTGATCGCAACTGTAGTATCATTCTTGATCGCATCACCTATCATTCGTATGTCAGATGGTAAGAGTCTTGAAGATGCACAGGACGATATGGCAGCAAAGAAAGCAGAATCTAAAGGAATCACAGTTGACCCAGGAGAGAAGAAAGACGCAGATAAAGTTAAGAAGATCGTATTTGCATGTGACGCAGGAATGGGATCATCTGCAATGGGAGCTACAAAATTCAGAAATCGTGTGAAAGCACAGCGCCCAGATCTTACAGTGATCAATACATCAGTAGATAACATCCCAGCGGATTGTGATATCGCAGTTGTTCAGGCAGTCTTAGCAGACAGAGCCAGAAAATCTGCACCACAGGCACAGTTAGTTATCATCAATAACTTCTTACAGGATCCAAACTTAGATGGATTATATGAGCAGATGACAGCAAAAGTTGATGCATCAGCACAGACAGCTGCAGCTGTTGAAGAAGTTGAGACACCAGTAGCTACAGGGAATACAAAGATTCTTGTAGAAGAAGGAATCAAAACAGGATTAAAACCAGTCGACAAATTCGAAGCGATCAAAGCAGCAGGAAAACTGTTAAATGAACTTGGATATGTTGAAGAAGGTTATATTGACGCTATGGTAAAACGTGAAGAAACAGTTACAACATACATGGGATTAGGTGTAGCAATTCCTCACGGAACAGGAGATGCCAAGAAGAAAGTACAGAAAACTGGTATCGTAATGCTTCAGTATCCAGAAGGTGTAGACTTTGATGGAGAAAAAGCTCAGTTAGTCTTCGGTATTGCTGGAATCGGTGATGAACATCTTGGATTATTAGCTAAGATCTCTGAAATCATCGAAGATCCTGAAAGATTAGAACAGTTAAAAACAACAAAAAACGTTGACGAAATCATGGAAATGTTTAAATAAGATTTAAACAAAAAAAGGTCAATTTAATAAGCGGGAAATTCTTCTCGCTTATTAAATACCTAAGATATATACTTATAAATTTATATTTTAATTTTAGGAGTGAAGAAAATGAAGAAAGCAATTCAGTTTGGAGCAGGAAATATTGGACGTGGATTTATCGGTGGACTGTTAAGTGAAGCAGGATATCATGTTGTATTTGCAGATGTAAACCAGGAAATCGTTGATAAGATCAATGAAGACAAAAAATATACAATTTATGTAAAAGATGTAGAAAGTAAAGAAATCGTGATCACAGACATCAGTGCAGTAAATTCAACAAAACCTGAACTGATCGATGAGATCAAAGAAGCTGAAATCATTACAACAGCTGTTGGAGTAAGAATTCTTCCAATTATTGCTCCATCTATTGCAGAAGGAATCAAAGCAAGAAAAGAAAATGGTTCTGAAAAGTACTTAAATATCATCGCTTGTGAAAACGCAATCAAAGCAAGTTCTCAGTTAAAAGAAGCTGTTTATGGGAACTTAAATGACGAAGAAAAAGCATACGCAGACAAATATGTTGGATTCCCAGACTGCTCCGTAGATAGAATCGTACCTCCAGTACGTTTAGATAATCCAATCGACGTAGTCGTAGAAAACTACTATGAGTGGAATGTAGAAGAAGCATCCTTTAAGGGAGCGGTTCCTCAGATCAATGGAATGAACCTTGCAGATAACTTAATGGCATACATTGAAAGAAAATTATTTACATTAAATACAGGACACTGCATCACAGCATATCTTGGAAACTACAAAGGATATAAGACGATCGATGAAAGTATCGCAGACGATGAAATCTTTAAGACAGTGAAAAAAGCAATGCAGCAGAGTGGTATGGCATTAGTCAACAAATATGGATTTGACAAAGATGCTCACTTTAAATACATCGACAAGATCTTAAATCGTTTCAAAAATCCATACCTTGTAGATGATACAGCTCGTGTAGGTAGAGAACCATTAAGAAAATTAAGTGCAACAGATCGTTTAACAAAACCAACAATGACAGCATTAGAATATGGTCTTCCAGTGGATGCATTATTAGCAGGAATGGCAGCAGCATTAAAATATGATAACGCTGAAGATCCACAGAGCGTAGAATTACAGGATAAGATCAAAGCAAACGGAGTAAAAGCAGCATTAAAAGAAGTATCTGGAATCACAGATGAAAAAATCTTAGACGATGTTGTAGCAATTTACGAGGCAATGTAGTCGAAACAATATCAATAAAAAATCAACCAAAAATCAAATCAACAATCTTTTTTCTTAATGCATATAATCATATGAAAAGAGGCGGCCGAAAATATTTCGGTCGCCTCTTTTGGCACTTACATCATTTTATAACAGGATATAAAGAAAACCAATAAGTCTTTTATAGAAAATCTGTTGACAATTAAAAAGGATAGTGGCATAATACAACACATAGAAAATATAAATCATATTAATAAGCTATGAAAAGTAGGAAATAAAATAACTGACTGGAAAACCAGAGGTTATGATCAAGGAAGCAGAAGAGACTGCACTTTTGATCATAACCTCTTTTTTTATACAAAAGTGAAGGAGGAAGAAAAATGAGCCAGAGCAGATCACCACAGGAAATCAGAATTCAAAATGAGATCAATCATAAGAAAATAGCGAATGTGCATGAAAACAGAGCTACAGAAATTTTAAAGAAAGTAAGAGAAAGTAAACCTCAGATTGATATAGAAAGAGGATTATATTTTACAAAATCTTTTCAGAAAACGGAGGGACAGCCATTGATCTTACGATGGGCAAAGGCATTAAAATATTATGCCGAAAATGCAAGCATCTATATTGATGAAAATCAATTAATCGTAGGAAGAAGTGGAAAACCAGGAAGATATGGGATTCTTTATCCAGAACTCGATGGAGATACCTTAGATGAAGCAATCCAAACATTACCAAGCAGAGATGTATCACCATTTGATATTACTCCGGAAGATGCGAAGATCATTACAGAGCAGATCACACCTTACTGGAAAGGGAAGACGTTTCATGAGGATCTTGCAAAAGCACTTCCGAGGGAAACAAAAAAACTTACTTATAATGAAGATAAAGAGTTGACTTCAAGATATATTGTCAATGAAACAGCATCTTTTCGATCATCACTGCAATGGGTACATGATTACGAAATTGTTCTCGAGAAAGGATTTGAGGGAATTAAAAAAGAAGCCTTAGAAAGATTACAGCAATTAGATTCAGATAGTCCGGTGGATCAGACAGAGAAACGACCATTCCTAGAAGCACAGATCATAACAAGTGATGCGATCATCTTATGGGCAGAACGACATGCAAAACTTGCAAAAGAATTATCAGCAAAACAAAGGGATGCGGATAGGAAAAAAGAGCTTAAGATCATAGCAGAAATCTGCGAAAGAGTTCCAAGATATCCGGCAAGAACTTTTTATGAAGCATTGCAATCCCAATGGTTTACACAGATGTTTTCAAGAATTGAGCAAAAGACAGGAACGATCATATCCAATGGCCGAATGGATCAATATCTGTATCCATTTTACCAAAAAGACATCAAAGAAGGAAGGATCACGGATGAACAAGTACAGGAATTATTTGAATGCATGTGGGTAGCAATGTCAGAATTTGTTGATCTGTACTTATCAGAGGCAGGTGGATCTTTCAATGAAGGATATGCTCACTGGGAAGCTGTGACAATCGGCGGAACGACAAAGAAGGGATACGATGCAACGAATGAATTAACTTATATCTTATTAAAGTCCAAACGAGAATTTCCGCTAAATTATCCCGACCTTGCGGCAAGGATCCATATGGGAAGTCCGAAGAGATATCTCTATGAAGTAGCAGAAACGATCAAAGATGGAACTGGATTTCCAAAGCTTATTAATGATGACGAAGTAGTACCGATCTTATTATCCAAAGGTGCAAGTTTAAAAGAAGCTTATGATTACAGTGTTTCTGGTTGTGCAGAATGCCGTATGCCAAACAGAGATACCTACACAAGTCCAAACGCATACATTAATTTTGCAGCAGCACTTGAAATGGTGTTATACAATGGGAAAATGAAAAAATATGGAGATGAGATCGTAGGATTAGAAACAGGAAATTTTGAAGATTTTGAAAGTTTCGATGAAGTGTTGGAGGCTTACTTAAAACAACAGAAAAATTTGATCCGACATGCATTTATTCAGCAACATGAGATTATCAGACTTCGAGGAGAACATTTTGCTACACCGCTTGGATCATCACTTCATAAACTTTGCAGAGAAAGTTACAAGGATCTGCATCAGCCATCTATTCCTGGAGGGATCGATCTTGGATATTTTGAATTTATCGGATATGCAACTGTCGTAGATTCCTTATCAGCGATCAAAAAGCTGATCTTTGAGGAAAAACGTCTGACAAAGAAAGAGTTGTTAGAAGCAGTGAACAACGATTTCAAAGGATATGAAGCAATCAGACAGTTATTACTTCATGCACCATCTTATGGAAATGATGACAGCTATACCGATGAAATCGGACAGTTATTAGATTTGGAAGCACAGAAATTTACACATAAATATGGCAAAGAATTAGGGGTTCATATGGATCTGCGATTAGTACCATTTACATCCCACGTACCGTTTGGAAAAGTCATAGGTGCAACGCCAAATGGAAGATTTTCTTATACACCATTATCCGATGGCTCCAGTGCATCACAAGGGGCAGATCTTAACGGACCAACAGCAGTATTATTATCAAATTATAAAACAAAAAACTTTGATTACGAAGACCATGCAGCAAGATTATTAAACATCAAATTAAGTCCATCTTGCGTAGAAGGTGAAAATGGAACTGAAAAACTTGTTCAGTTTATCAAAGCATGGCACGATCTGAGATTATGGCACTTGCAGTTTAATGTATTAAATACAGAAACATTAAGACAGGCACAAAAACAGCCACAATTATATAAAAATCTTCTGGTAAGAATTGCAGGATACAGTGCTTATTTCACTGAATTATCAAAAGATCTGCAGGATGATATCATTGCCAGAACAGAGCATGAGGAGGTGTCATAATGGTCGATCCATTGGTATTTAATATTCAGAATTATTCCCTGAATGATGGCCCTGGGATACGAACGATCGTCTTTTTAAAGGGATGCCCGATGCGATGTCGTTGGTGCTGTAATCCCGAATCACAGGAATATAACATCGAGATGTCTTATAGAAGAAAGAATTGCATCGGAGAAAAAGAATGTGGATTTTGCAAACAATCCTGTCATCAAAAAGCAATCTTTTTTGATGAGGAAGGGAAAGCAAAGATTGAGAGAAGTTTATGTACAGATTGCCTTTCCTGTACCAAAGTATGCCCGGCAATGGCAATGAAACAGCAGGGAAAACCAATGGAAATTTCAGAGATCATAGATCAGGTACTAAGACAGGAGTTGTTTTATCATCATGGAGAAGGAGGACTTACCGTCAGCGGTGGGGAACCTCTTTCTCATGGAGACTGGCTGATCAGACTGTTAAAAGAAGCGAAAAAACACCGGCTTCATACAGCAATTGAGACTTGTGGATATGCTTCCTATGAAGTATTAAAAGAGGCCATAAATTATCTGGATGTCATCTTTTTTGATATCAAATCCATGAATGATGAAAAACATAAACGCTACACAGGGAAGAGCAATCAAATAATCTTGGATAACTTTAAACAGATTGTACAAGATGCGAAAACCACAAAGATTACAGCGAGAACACCAGTGATTCCAGGATTTAATGATACAGTTGAGGAATTAGAAGAAATTCAGCGTTTTGTAGCAAAAGGAAAAAATGTTTCCTATGAAATGCTCCCATATCATCGATTCGGAAAAGGAAAGTATGAAATGCTTGGAAGAACTTATCCGATGGGAGATGTTTTATTATCAGAAGAAATCAAAACATATATCCAGAAACAAAATGAAAAATGGAGGAAGAAAGAATGTCAAAGTTAAACAGGAAACAAACAATAACATATGATAAAAAATATAATCAGCATCCATGGTTGAAAGGAAATACAGAACCCATTCCAATTGAAAAGGCGGAAGGAATCTTCTTTTATGATTTTAATGGAAAGAAATATTACGATATGTCGAGTCAGTTGTCCTGCGTTAATATCGGATATGGAAATGAAGATGTCATACAGGCAATCAATGATCAGGTAAAAACATTGCCATATATTGCATCAGCATATGCCAGTGCACCAAGATCAGAATTAGCAAAAATGTTAGTCGAACTTGCACCAGATAATATTGCCAAAGTATTTTTTACCTGTGGAGGTTCTGATGCAAATGAAGCAGCAATCAATATGGCAAGAACTTATACAGGAAGGAGTAAGATCTTTTCCAGATACAGAAGTTACCACGGATCAACATTAGGATCGGGGAATCTGTCTGGAGATCCAAGAAGATTTGCGTTAGAGCATCCAGCAGCAACAGGATTTGTAAAGTTTCAAGATCCATATGTATATCGAAGCGATATTCCATTCAAAAATGATCAGGAAGCTTCCGCTTATTATATCAATAAGATCAAAGAACAGATTGCATATGAAGGTGCAGTAAACATCGCAGCGATTTTTGTAGAATCCATTACATTTGCAAAAGGTGTGACAAGTGGTTATGTACAGCTTGGCGGGATCATGATCTCAAAAGAGATTGCAAAATTTTATGAAGACAAGGTATTTCAGTATGGATTAACTTACAGCGGTCATTCCCTTGCATGTGCAGCAGGAGTTGCTTGTGTAAATTATTATAAGAAAGCGGGACTATTAGAAAATACACAGAAAGTTGGGAAAGTACTTGGAGAGCTGTTAGAAGAAATCAAACAAAAACACAAATGTGTAGGAGATGTCCGTTATATTGGCTTATTTGCAGCCGTAGAATTTGTTAAAGATAAAGAAACTAAAGAACCATTGGTTCCATATGCAGACCAGTCAGGAACGATGGGAAAGATTATCGGCTTATTGAAAGAACGAGGTTTTGCAACTTTTGGAAGAGAAAACAATATCAACATTGCACCACCACTGATCATTACAGAAGAACAGTTAAGGGAAGCAATGAAGATCTTTGATGAGGTGCTTGATATTGTAGATGAGACATATTTATAAGGAGAAACAGATGGAACATACAAAAAATAGCACAAAAACAGAACATCTGATCAGCTTATCCGTTGTACTTGTCATTTTGTTCCTATGGTTTTATACCACATCTATGGGGCTTGTTTCAGAAACACTGGTGCCATCCCCGATCAGTGTGTGGGACAGTTTTCTTGATATATTAAAAAACGGATATAAAGGTTCAACTTTGATACAGCATTTGGCAGCCAGTATGGGGAGATTAATTAAGGCATATGTTCTGGCAATGATCACAGCAATTCCACTGGGACTTTTAAGTGGATACAATTCAAAGATCCGGGCATTATTAGAGCCAGTCATTGAATTTTACCGTCCACTCCCACCACTGGCATATTACACATTATTAGTACTGTGGATGGGAATTGGAGACGGGTCAAAGATCATGCTGTTATTCTTGGCAGGATTTGCACCAATTTATATTGCGTGTGCAGCTGGAGTTAACAAAGTAAAAAAAGATTATGTATTAGGAGCACAGACATTAGGAGCCAATGCACGACAGATTTTTATTTACGTGATCTTTCCAGCAGTACTTCCGGATATTTTTACAGGACTTCGAACATCACTTGGTGTTGAATATACGACATTGGTAGCAGCAGAAATGGTCGCGGCTGTCAGCGGAATTGGATGGATGGTGTTAGATGCCAGTAATTATCTAAGAAGCGATATTATGTTTTTTGGAATTATCTTAATGGGAATTACAGGAATCGTGTTAGACCAAATTTTGAAATTAGTGGAACATTATATGGTTCATTGGAAAGGAAAGAATTAGGAGGAATGAAATTATGAAAGAGAGAAAACTAAGTATTAGAGAAATTATCGTATTATTGATCGCAGTGATCCTGCTGATCAGTGCAACTGCATGCAGAGCATCAAAAGCAGATCAAACAAAAGAAAATAAAAAAGTAAAAGAGATTAAAATTGGAACCATGGATCTTGTAAATCCAGACTTGGTTGCTAGAAAAGAAAAATATTATGAAAAACAGTTAGGGGTCAAAGTAAAGATCGTGAAATTTGATTCTGGAAAAGATGTCAATACAGCATTGGCAGCAGGAAGTATCGACGTATCAGAACTTGGAAGCAATCCAACAGCATTAGGAATTGGAAATGGACTTAACTATGACGTGATCTATATCGGAGACATCATCGGTTCTGCAGAATCACTCGTTGTAAAAAACAATGCCAATGTAAATTCTGTAAGCCAGCTAAAAGGTAAAAAGATCGCGGTGCCATTTGCATCCACTTCACACTATAGTTTATTAAATGCCTTAAAACAGGCAGGACTCAAAGAAAGTGATGTAAAATTATTAGATCTTGAACCAAATGATATTCATGCGGCATGGAAACGAGGAGATATTGATGCAGCTTATGTATGGTATCCAGTGCTTAATAATCTAGTAAAAGACGGAAAAATCTTAACAGGAAGTGACAAACTTGCAAAACAAGGAATTATTACAGCAGATTTAGTTGTTGCAAGGCGTGATTTTGCAAAATCAAACAAGAATCTGGTAGTACGCTATATTAAGGCACTGAATCAGGCAAATGATTTGGATCAGAAAAATAAAGAACAGTCAATCAAGGATATTTCAGAGATTCTTAATATCAGTGAAAGTGATGCCAAATTCCAGAGAAATGGTTTTGAATGGATTGATGGAAAGAAACAGTTAAGTAAAGAATATTTAGGTGAAAATATAGCAAATGTATTGAAAAATACAGCAGATTTCTTAAAAGAACAGGGAAGTATTAAGAAAAGCCCGACTTTAAAGGAATATAAAGACCATGTACAAACGAAATATCTGAAAGAAGCATTAGAAAAATAGGAGATGAGACAATGAGTGAGACAAAGAATACATGGAAAGACAAACTATATGAGACAGACAATCCACTGATCGAGGTAGAAGAGCTTGATTTGGATTATCAGACAGCAAAGGGATGTGTAAATGCTTTGTCTCATATCAATTTTAGCATTCATCGAGGAGAGTTTATTACTGTATTAGGTCCAAGTGGTTGTGGAAAATCTACCTTATTAAAAATTCTTGCAGGATTTATCAAACCAACAAAAGGAAGTGCAAAATTAGAAGGAAAGCAGATTAAAGGAACAGATTGGAGTAGGGGAGTAGTATTTCAGAATCCGCCGTTATATGAATGGTTTTCAGTCAGACAAAATATCGCTTTCGGTCCGAAGATGAGAAAAATAGCAAAAGAAGAATATGAACCAAAAGTAGAAGAATATTTGCAAAAGGTTGGACTGACAGAGTTTGGTGAAAAAAAGATTTATGAATTATCAGGAGGAATGAAACAGAGAGTTTCGATTGCAAGAGCTTTGATCAACAAACCAGAAATTTTGTTAATGGATGAACCATTCGGTGCATTGGATGCATTTACAAGAGAAAATATGCAGGAATTGATCCGCAAGATCTGGTGGCAGAGTGGAAAAACGATCTTTTTTATTACACATGATGTAGAAGAAGCATTGCTGTTAGGAAGCAGGGTTTTAGTGTTAAGTCGACATCCAGGAGAAATTGTCGATGATATTCAGGTGAATTTCTCAAGAAAGATCGTAGAAGAAGGAATCAGTGATATTCAGTTCAGTGAAAAATTTTATCATACAAGAGAACGTTTATTAAAACTGATCCATGCCCAGTATGACAGATAGGAGGATTTGTATATGAAGTGGTATTATGAACAGCCAGTCAAGATTATATTTGGAGATCATAAAATACAGGAATTATCAACAATCATTCAAAAAGAACAATATAAAAAAGGAATTCTGGTGACAACCACACATTTTATTAAAAATGGATTTGCAGGGCAGTTACTGGATGATAAGAAAAATCATCTGGCAGATATCTTTGCAGGATTTTCACCAAATCCAGATGTAGAAGAAGTGAATAGACTGGGAGAACATTTAAAAAAAGAAAAAATAGATTTTATCGTAGCACTTGGTGGAGGAAGTGCGATCGATGGAGCGAAGGCGGCTTCTGTTTTAATAGAAAAAGAAACATCAATCCGAAAATATCACAATACAGGAGAGAAAGTTCCAAAAAAACATTTGCCATTGATCGCAATTCCAACAACGGCAGGAACTGGAAGTGAAGTAACCAATGTTTCTGTATTAACAAATAGAAACCAAGGAATCAAAGCACCAATTGCATCGGAAAGTTTTTATCCACAATATGCGATCGTAGATCCAACACTTACATGGAGCATGCCAGCAGATCTTACGGCAAGTGCAGGAATTGATGTGTTATCTCATGCAGTAGAAGGATACTGGAGCCGCTTGCACCAACCAATTTGTGACGTATTGGCTGTCTATGCAGCAAAACTAGTTCTTACAAATATAAGAACGGTATACAAAGATCCAAACAATCAGGCAGCAAGAGAGAAAATGGCAGCAGCATCTCTGATCGCAGGACTTGCATTTGGTCAGCCAAAAACAACTGCTTCCCACGCATGTTCTTTTCCATTGACAAATTTATACCATATTCCACACGGAGAGGCTTGTGGTTTGACATTAGATTTCTTTATCCGATTAAATGGAACCAAAGATTTTAGGACAAGAGAATTGACCAGTCAATTAGGATTTTATGATTATGAACAATTTGCAGATGCCGTACAGAGATTAAAAAGAGATCTTCATTTAAGAACAAATTTAACCGATCTTCATATCAATGAAGAAAAGAAAGAAGAATTGATACGATTAAGTCATCATGCCAATTTAAAAAATAATCCAGTGGAAGTTACAGATGAAGATTTGAGAAGACTTTATGATGGTTTATGTGACTGAAATATTGACAGAAATATGAAAAATAGGTATAATCGAGTAAAAACAGATAAAACATACAGGATTAATAGGAAATAAGGTGGGCATATGGAACATAAAATAAAAAGATCACAAGAACAACACCAATGGAAAGAAAAAATTGAAGAGTTATTAAAAAATATGAAATATGGCAATATAACGATCATTGTTCAGGATGGAAAGATCATTCAGATTGATAAGACAGAGAAACATAGAATATAG
>OLSO01002209.1_pt1 | contig 12483 bp, 12 predicted proteins | sample 1672441 | NCBI WGS metagenome assembly OLSO01 (sample SAMEA3136686, study PRJEB25190) | human gut metagenome | biome: human gut; feature: human-associated habitat; material: faeces | place: Austria | collected 2013 | reverse complement strand
TTTCCGTTCCGAGAGAATGGGCGGCCAGTCCCATACGGTTCTCGTCTACATAATCCTGCTCGGCCAGCCAGTTGAACATGGCCCAGCGGCAGAAGACCGAGAGGCCTACATAGTTTCTGCCCTTGAAGATCATTTTCAGGGCGAACTGCTGACGGTCGTAGAGGCCTTCCTGTTCGCAGGTGCCCATGTTATCGCAGGCCAGAGCTACCATACCTTTACGGACGTAACGGAGGGCCATAGCGTTGGAGAAAGGATAGCTGATTTCGGAGACGGGCTCCCCGTAGCCGAGATTCATGGATTCCTCCCCGCAGAGCATTTCTTTCGGCACATCCCAGCCGGGGAAACAGAGAACGCCGGGGGCTTTGTTTTTCGTGGAAACGGTGTCAGGCACCAGCAGAAGAAACGGTATCCAGAGCTCGGGTTCCGGGCTGATCTCGTATTTTTCCACGCGGTAGCCGTCCCTTTGTCTGGAAAAAAGAAAGCGGACCTCCGGTTTCTCATAAGCATCCTCGGGAAACTGCATGAGCTCGTAGGCTTTTTCCCGTACCTGCTCCTTCCAGGCGTCAAATTCTTCCTTTGTCCGGATTTTCTCGGGATCGAAGCGGAGCTTTCCCGGCTGATCCTTGTAGAGATGCTGGACAAAAAGGTCTGTGCGATATCTGTCGTTCATCATAAATCCCCCTGTTTTTCTGTCAGATTTTCAGCGGTCATCTGTTTTGCCGCATTGGATTTATCATATCATATATGGTAAAGTTCTACCACCATGAATAATTATTCGCCCACTGAGAAAGCTTCTCACTAAGGTTCTTGACAAAAACCAAGGAATCAAGTATTATGACGATAGTTAGTTAAACCTAATTTTAATTAGATTCTTCTAACTTACAGAGCAGAGAGACAGGAGGATTTTTCTCATGGCGTTTGAAAAATATCTGGTTGACTATTGTTCGCCCACACTGGCATCTGTAAAGACAGCCAACCTTTTCAACTGGTTTTATGAATCCAGTACCGAGTTATGGGAGCAGGTTTCCTACTGGAATCTTCTGATGAACCCCAAGGGCGTTTACCTTTATGTTTTAAAGGAGCATCCGAAAAAAGCGCTGATCTATGTCTGCCGCAAGAGCCGTCTGGCGGAGAATTTAAGCCGACCCGGCGTGGCTGCTTTTCTGGCAGGATACGGATACGGAGAGCTTGATGTAGATGCAGCCATTGAAAGACTGAAAAGCCGTTTTGACAAGGGAGAGGATTTTCCTCACGAGATCGGCGTCTTTCTCGACTATCCCCTGGGAGATGTGATTGGTTTTATTGAAAACAGCGGCCACAACTACAAGTGTTCCGGCTGCTGGAAGGTTTACTGTGACGAGTGTGAGTCACGCAGACTTTTCGCCATGTACCAGAAGTGCCGCGATATTTACACACGGCTCTACGAACAGGGCAGGAGTGTTTTTCAGCTCACTGTAGCTGCTTAACATATTAAAATTGAAGAAGAAAGAGGTATAGGATAATGAGCAAAGTAGCAGTAGTTTACTGGAGTGGAACGGGTAACACCGAGATGATGGCAAATGAGGTTGCAGAGGGAGCTAAAGCTGCTGGAGCTGAAGTTTCCGTATTCACACCGGATACCTTCTCCGCAGATAAAATGGATGAGTTTGACGCAGTAGCATTCGGCTGCCCGGCTATGGGAGCTGAGGAGCTTGAGGATACCGAGTTCGAGCCGATGTTCAATGACTGCCGTGCAAAACTTTCCGGCAAAAAGATCGCTCTTTTCGGTTCTTACGGCTGGGGAGACGGCGAGTGGATGCAGACCTGGGAAGGTTCCTGCAAAGACGACGGAGCAGAGCTGGCTTGTGACAGCGTAATCTGCACCGAGGAGCCGGACGACGACGCAAAGGCTGCCTGCCAGGCACTGGGCAAAGCCCTCGCATAAATATCAGAGCTTTTTAAGGGGACCGCTTTAAGCGGCCCTCTTTTTTATTTGCAATTTCTTCATTGACACTGACCTGGGATTCTTTTACAATAAAAGTAAGTATACGAAAGCAATTTCAGGAGGAAATGATTATGAGCTACCAGCTTTATACAGATGCAACCGCTGATTTTTGCCCGGAAATGGCGGCACCGTATGCGGAGATCAAAGTGATTCCCATGGAGCTGACAGTGGGAGAGGAGCCTCACACCTACGGCCCGGGAGGAGATCTCACGGTGAAAGATTTCTATGAAGCCCTCCGGGGAGGCAAGTTCGCCAGCACCTCCCAGATCAATCCTGTGGTCTATGAGGAAGCCTTCCGGAAAACTCTGGAGGAGGGAAAAGATATCCTTTATCTCTGCTTTTCATCGGGACTCTCCAGCACCTACCAGTCGGTACAGATCGCGGTAAAAGACCTGGAGGAGGAATTTCCGGAGAGGAAGATCGTCTGCATCGATACCCTCTGTGCTTCCGTAGGCGAGGGCTTTCTGGTGAGAGAGGCAGCCCGTCTTCAGAGCGAAGGTCTTTCCATGGAAGAACTGGCGGACTGGGTGATGGCCCACCGTCTGGATATCTGCCACTGGTTCACCGTGGATATGTTCGATCATCTGCGCCATGGAGGAAGAGTCTCCGCCGCGGCCGCAGCCATCGGAACCGTGCTTCAGATCAAACCCATGCTGCACGTTTCCAATGACGGAAAACTGGAGGTGGTGGAGAAGCCCCGCGGCCAGAAAAAAGCTATGGCCATGCAGCTGGATTACATGAAAAAAGGCTGGAATCCGGGAATCAGTCCGCTGGTTCTCATCGGCCATGGAGACTGTCCGGAGAAGGCAGAGCTTTTAAAATCCATGGTTCAGAAGGAATTTCCCAATGCGGAGATTTTTACCACCCCCATCGGGCCGATCATCGGTTCCCACACCGGTCCGGGCATGCTGGCATTGATTTACTGGGGAACCAATCGTTAAGGAGTTTAAAAAATGAATTGTGAACCTTTAAAAAAACACATCATCGATACGGTGAAAGAGTGGCAGATGAAAATCGGCTACCGCGCCGAGTCCATGAAGCTTTATTACCCTGCGGCTTCCTTGGCGGAGCTTCTGGAGCTTCCGGAGGATGCAGATAAGGATCAGCTGAATACGGCGCTTCTGATTTTTGCCAAAGAAGAGGAAAGTTCTCTGGGAGACCTTACTTTTTCAGAAAAGGACGGCCGCTGGAATCTGACGGTTCCACCGGAGGGCTGCACCTGGATCCATGAGAATTTCCAGGACCCACCTTTTCTTAAGGATTTCATCCAGACCATCACGACGCCGGGAAATACGCTTACCGAGGTGCGGGCCTGCTTCGACCGCCATGCCTTACCGGAGCATCCGGTGCAGGAGGCGGATCATGTCCATGACGGTGTGGGCCGGGTATTTTTCTACGAGGGCGGAGCGCCGGACGAGTATGTCTACTGCGTGGAATCCGACGATTTCGGTCTGACCTATCATCGCTTTACCATGGAAGATTACAGAAAATTGCTGTAATGAATATATTTTATGATACCAGTGTCAAAAGGTCAAAAAGCTGTTCGTGCTTGCACGATAAGGCTTTTGAACTTGGGACACGCCAAATATGAGGTGCAGAACATCCAGTGGATGTTCGTTTTGCACCGACCGAAGCGGAGCGTAGACAGTAGCAATTTACGCAGTAAATCAGCGGATTTCGAATATTTTATGATTTTAGGAGGAAAACAAACCATGAGTGAAAGAACTCACGAGATGAACGTATTTTTGCAGGAGATCAAGGAGAAATTAAAGGACGAGCCGAAGCTCTACTCCCTGTTTGAGACCTGTTTTACCAATACCCTGGAGCGGACCATACGCCGCTATGAGGATGGCACCAGCTTTGTTATCACCGGAGATATCCCGGCTATGTGGCTTCGGGATTCCGCGGCCCAGGTGCGCCCCTACCTCTATCTTGCAGCCAGAGATTCAGAGCTGGCAGATATGATCGAAGGCCTGGTAAAGAGACAGTTTTCCTGCATTCTGATCGATCCTTACGCCAACGCTTTCAATGAGAAGCCCGACGGTTCCTGCTGGGAAAAAGATTTCGAGGATCAGGATCCCGGCGTCTGGGAGAGAAAATACGAGATCGATTCTCTCTGCTACCCGATTCAACTGGCTTATTTCCTGTGGAAGCTCACAGGCCGTACGGCTCATTTTGACGAGACCTTCCGCAAGGGCGTGGATGCGATCCTGAAAGTTTTCCGCACCGAGCAGTACCATGAGGAGAAATCCTCTTATCACTTTACCCGTCATTCTCTCTACAGTGAGAGCTTGAGCCGTGGCGGAAAGGGCGCTCTGGTAAATGACGGCTGCGGCCTCATCTGGTCCGGCTTCCGTCCGAGCGATGATGCCTGCGATCTGGGTTATCTGATCCCCTCCAACATGTTTGCTTCCGTTGTTCTCGGTTATCTCTCTGAGATTGCCAGGGAAGTGCTTCATGATGAGGAGCTTGCCAAGGAGGCAGCTGCCTTCTCCAAAGAGGTTCATGACGCCATCGAGGCGAACGCTGTGGCTTCCCTTCAGGGCTTTGGCCGGGTTTACGCTTACGAGACCGATGGATTTGGCCAGTGCCGTTTCATGGATGATGCCAATGTGCCGAGCCTTCTCGCCCAGACCTATCTTGGCTATGAGGGAGATCCGGAGGTGACAGCTAACACCCGTCGTTTCCTTTTAAGCGAGGCCAATCCTTATTATTATGAAGGAACCGCTGCATCCGGTATCGGAAGCCCTCATACGCCGACCTCCTACATCTGGCATATCGCTCTGGCCGTACAGGGAATGACAGAGACCTCCAAAGAGGAGAAATACCGCATCTTAAAGCTTATGGCAGCCACCGATGACAACAAGGGAATGATGCACGAGGGCTTCGACAAGAACGATCCTTCTCACTATACGAGAGAGTGGTTCTCCTGGGCAAACGCCATGTATGCGGAGATGGTTCTGAATTATCTCGGATACAGCCTTGACGTATAAAACTGGCGAAAACGAAAGGAGGAATCTGGATGGTACAGCCTGACGGAACCAGCCGGATTTCAAAAATTGATACTTATTTAAATGTAGCGGAAGCTTTTGCCTATCGGAGCACCTGCCTGAAACGTAAATACGGGGCAGTCATTGTAAAAGACGATGTGGTGGTCTCCACAGGCTACAATGGCTCCCCCAGAGGTTATACGAACTGCTGCGATATCGGCACCTGCCCCCGGATCGAACGGGATCTTCATCAGGGGCAGGGCTACGAGCTCTGCCGGGCCATCCATGCGGAGCAGAATGCGCTTTTGAACTGCTCCCGTGAACAGACTCTGGGGGCGGATCTTTATCTTGCGGGGGTGAATCCCGGCGATAATTCCATCCACCGGGCCAGGCCCTGCCCCTTATGCGCCCGGCTGATCATTCAGGCCGGCATCAAAAATGTCATCCTGCGTATCGGTCCCAACGCCGGCGATTACGAGATCGTTCCGGCCAAAGGATTAGTCTGGCACTTTTGACACCAGTTCAGAGCAGCAGCAAAATGAAGAGACAGACTATGCAAACTCGTTTGCAATAGGCTGGATTTTCATTTTGTGATGGGTGGAACGCCCAGTAAGCCTCAGACAGAAGCTGCGTTAGCAGCGATAGTGCGAAGCACGGGGTGATGAGTCCCAGTGGGACTCGGTTATCATCGACCGAAGCGGAGCGAAGAACTGTGGCCTGTTGTTCTGAACATATGCAAAGAATGGAGTATATATTCATGAGTCCTGCATTTGAAAAATTTAAAGCTTATCTTGATAAGCTGAATCACTACAGCCGGGTCATCAATCTGCTGAGCTGGGATATGTACACGACGACCCCAAAACTCGGTTTTGACGGGATGGCCGCTACGGACACTTATTTTTCCACGGAGTATTTCGCGCTCTATACCTCCGATGAATTTTATGAGCTGGTGAAGACTTTAAACGAGCCGGAAGAGTACGAACAACTGGCTCCCGGCTATCAGTTCACGGTTCACAAATACAAAAAGAACCTGGAAAAAGACAGGAAGATTCCGAAAGACTTCTACGAGCGTTTTACTGCCGCCAGAAACGAGTCCCAGAGAGCCTGGACCGAGGCGAAAAACGCGGCTGATTTTTCCATTTTTGCTCCCTATCTGGAGAAGATGATCGAGTATACGAAGCAGCAGCTCGCTTACACCGATCCCGGAAAAGACGTCTACGATACTCTGCTGGGTCTTTACGAGGAGGGCATGGACAGCACCACTATCGACAAGGTCTTCGAGGAACTGAAGGAAGGTCTTCTTCCCCTGACCAGAAAAATCCTCAGTGCGCCCCAGCCGGACAGCAGTATTTTCAAAGGCTACTATGATCCGGATGCCCAGAAAAAAGTGGAGAAGCTCCTGCTTTCCTACATGGGCTTTTCCTTTGATGCCGGAGTAACTGCGGAGAGCGAGCATCCTTTCACCGACGGCTTTTCCCGGTATGATGTCCGTGTGACGAATCATTTTTATGAGGATAATCCCTTCTCCTCCATGTTTTCTGCGATCCACGAGGGTGGCCATGCCATTTTCGAGCAGAATGTGGACCCGGCCCTCACGGGTACGGCGGCGGACGACTGCTGCTACATGGGCGTTCATGAGAGTCAGTCCCGCTTCTACGAAAATATCCTGGGAAGAAACCGGAATTTCTGGATTCCCATTTACAACAAGGTCCAGGAGCTTCTTCCGGAGCTGAAACGCTTCTCCCTGGATGAATTTATCCGGGAGTGTAACCACATTCAGGCAAGCTTTATCCGTACCGAAGCGGATGAAGTGACTTACTGTATGCACATTCTGATCCGCTACGAGATCGAGCAGGCCATTTTCCGGGATCATGTGCCGGCCTCTGAGCTGCCAGCTCTCTGGAATCAGAAATACCAGGAATATCTTGGCATCACTCCGGCCAACGACGCCGAGGGCATTCTTCAGGATATGCACTGGTCTGACGGCTCCTTTGGCTATTTCCCGACTTACCTTCTGGGAAGCATTTACGACGGCATGTTCCTCGAGGCCCTGGAAAAAGATCTGGGAAGCGTGGATGACATCCTGGCTGCCGGGGAGATCAGGAAAATCACCAGATGGCTCAATGAGAACATCCACTGGTATGGTTCCTTACGCCTCCCGAAGGAGGTTATTGAGAAGGTGTGTCAGAAAGAACTCTCAGCCAAGCCCCTTCTCAACTATTTTGAGGATAAATACAGTAAGATTTATCAGTTATGACTTTTCGGGTTGAAAAAAAGTCTGAAATAGCATAGAATAAGGGCATGAAAAAAAGGAGGAGCCATAGAGATGGACAAAAAAGAATTTGCTCTGAAGCAGCACGAAGAGTGGCAGGGTAAACTGGAAATTGCCTGCCGCGCAAAAGTAAAAACTCCCGAGGATCTGGCTGTTGCCTATACTCCGGGCGTTGCAGAACCCTGCCTGAAGATTTCCGAGGATACGGATCTCTCCTATAAATATACCCGCCGTGGAAACATGGTAGCTGTTGTTACTGACGGAACCGCTGTTCTTGGTCTTGGTGATATCGGACCGGAAGCGGGTATGCCGGTTATGGAAGGAAAATGTGTTCTCTTCAAAGAGTTCGGCGGTGTTGATGCATTTCCTTTATGCATACGCAGCAAAAACGTGGATGATATCGTAAGCACCGTAGCCCTTCTGGCCGGAAGCTTTGGCGGAGTAAACCTGGAAGATATTTCCGCTCCCCGCTGCTTTGAGATCGAGCGCAAACTGAAAGAGCGCTGCGATATCCCCATTTTCCACGATGATCAGCACGGAACCGCTGTCGTTACCGCAGCAGCTATGCTGAACGCTCTGAAATTCACCGGAAGAAAGCTTTCCGATGTGAAGGTTGTCACCAGCGGAGCAGGTGCAGCAGGTATCGCAATCATCAAACTTCTGGTAAAACTTGGTCTTAAGACTGTTATCATGTGTGACCGCCACGGCGCAATCTACGAAGGCCGCGACAATCTGAACCCGGAGAAGGAGGAGATGGCTAAGATCTCCAACCGTGGTTTCGAGAAAGGCAGCCTGGCAGATGTAATCAAGGGCGCTGACGTATTCATCGGCGTTTCAGCTCCGGGCACTGTCACCGAGGAGATGGTGAAAACCATGGCTCCGAACCCGATTCTCTTCCCCATGGCAAACCCCGTTCCGGAGATCATGCCGGATCTGGCAAAAGAGGCTGGCGCAGCTGTTGTTGGTACCGGCCGCAGCGATTTCCCGAACCAGATCAACAATGTTCTGGCTTTCCCGGGTATTTTCCGCGGAGCTCTGGATGTACGCGCATCTGATATCAATGACGAGATGAAAGTGGCTGCTGCCTACGCCATCGCAGATCTGATCCCGGATAACGAGATCACCGCTGACTACATCATCCCGAATCCCTTCGATGAGAGAGTCGCAAAAGCTGTGGCAAAAGCAGTAGCTGAGGCTGCAAGAAAGACCGGAGTCGCAAGAATCTAAGTTTTTTCCCAATAAGAAGAACAGGACCGGCAGTTTGGTGAAAACAGACTGCCGGTTTTTTGAGAAAAAGAGGATAAATATCATATGGCGGAACAAGCTATAAGAACGAATAAAACTTCCAAAACCAAGGCATTATTGTTTTTTCTGGCCCTTGCAGGAATTGATGCAGGGATGCTTTTGTTTGCCGGGAGTTCAAAAGTTGGATTTTTTACGGAAATAGGTCTGAAGAAAGGAATCTTTTTACTGGGAGTAAATGTTGTAATTGTTGTATTAATTGTTTTTCAGAATAAAATACGGGAGAAAGTCTGTAATACACGGTGGATAAAAGTCTGTAATATAGCAGTGCTTTTTGTAACTCCGGTAATCATTTTGCTGTTGGTTCAGATGATCATCAACGCCGGAGTATATGAGATGCAGACCGAGTATTTTTCCAAAAATATAATTCTCTATTATATCCTTTATATAATATTTTTGATGATTTTTCGGAAAGTTTCTGTTTCTGCTTCTCTTTATACTATATTCCTGACGGTATTAGCGCTGGTAGATTATTTTGTTACGGTATTTCGCGGCAATGCCTTATATTCACAGTTTACAGAAAAATACGAAAAAAGGATATTTGTATGTTCCGGTATTCGGAGGCGGGACGTCAGATACGGAATATGAGGTTCTGACTGGAAACTCGAAGCAGTTTCTTCCGAATGGCGGAATTGCTTACCAGCTGTATTGCGGTGAAAATGAATACGGCCTTGCCAATACGATGGAGCAGGAAGGGTACGCTTCCACAGCGATGCATCCCGGCAAGGCGACGGCCTGGAATCGGTCAGGCGTTTATTCATGGATGAACTTTGAACAATTTATCAATTTGAAAAACTGGGGAAGAAGACCGAAATATTACAGATATTATGCAAGCGATTCTTCTGCATATAGGAAAATACGAGATCTGTACAGAAGTAAAGAAACGGAAAACCAGTTTATCTTTTGCGTGACGATCCAGAATCATGGCGGTTATAGTAATTCTTCCGGAACTGAAAATTTTACCCCGGACGTAACCTTATCCTATGAGAATGACTATCCGGATGCGGAGACCTATTTATCACTCGCAAAAGAATCAGATGCCGCATTTATACAATTACTGAGTTTCTTTAAATATGTTGATGAGCCAACTATGATTGTTATGTTCGGAGACCATTGGCCAAGTTTAGACTGGGGATTTTTCAGCGAATTAGTGGGACAGGATTTTGGAACGCTGGATTTATTTCAGGTACAGGAAACCTATAAAACACCGTACATTATCTGGACCAATTATCCTTCAGAATCCACACAGGAAAACATGAGTAGCAACTATCTGGGCAGTTATATTCTTGAGCAGGCGGGCCTCGAAATGACGGTTTATAATAAGTTCCTTTTGCAGCTTAAGGAAAAATTACCGATTATCGGAATCGGCGCAGTGTGTGATTCCGAGGGCAACTGGTATTCTATGGATTCACTGCCAGAAGAATATGCAGAACTGATTGAAGAATATAAAGTATTGCAGTATAACAATGTGGTTGACCGAAAACACCGGGTGGATAGTATCTTTGAGCTGGAAAGCTGATTGATATGAACGGGAGTGAAATAAAAGTGGATATACAACAGGAACTTTTTGCCCTGCAGGACCTTTCCTACCGGGATTTTCATGCGAAGCTGATGCCTACGGTGGACAAGGCAAGGGTCATTGGTGTACGGACACCGAAACTTCGGGCCTTTGCAAAAGAGTTTGGAAAAACCGAAGAAGCGAAGGAATTTTTAAAAGTACTACCCCATCAGTATTATGAGGAAAATAACCTCCACGGACTTCTGATTGAGCAGATTAAAGATTATCCGACGCTGATCAGAGAGCTGAACCGTTTTCTGCCCTGTATCGACAACTGGGCTACCTGCGATCTTCTGACGGTTCGGGTGGTAAAGAAGCATCTTGATACTTTTACAGAAGAGGTCGAGCGCTGGCTGGCCTCGGATCACACCTATACGATCCGTTTTGGCATCGGGATGCTGATGCGCTACTACCTGGAGGAACATTTTTCACTGGAATATCCGGAAAAAGTGGCAAAAATCCGTTCGGAGGAATACTATGTGAACATGATGCGGGCCTGGTATTTTGCCACGGCTCTGGCGAAGCAGTATGAAGCGATTTTTCCTTTTCTGGAGGAGAAGAGGCTGGATGCCTGGACGCATAACAAAACGATCCAGAAGGCCATTGAGAGCTACCGGATCACTCAGGAGCAGAAAGTATATTTAAGGACACTGAGAATAAAGTAAAACTTACCTTATAAACGAAAGAGAGGTAAAATGATGCAGAATTATTCAGGAGAAAAGGATCTTCAGTATCATCTCCAGATCCGACCGGGAGATGTGGGCCGCTATGTGATTTTACCTGGAGACCCGAAGCGCTGCGCGAAGATCGCAAAGCATTTTGACGATGCGAAACTCATTGCGGACAGCAGAGAATTTGTCACCTACACGGGTTATCTGGACGGAGAAAAGGTCAGCGTGACTTCAACGGGCATTGGCGGTCCTTCCGCCTCAATTGCGATGGAAGAGCTGGTGCTCTGTGGAGCAGATACCTTTATTCGTGTGGGCACCTGCGGCGGCATCGAGCTGGATGTAAAGGGCGGCGACATTGTGGTAGCCACCGGCGCTGTCCGGATGGAGGGCACCAGCCGGGAATATGCCCCCATCGAATATCCGGCTGTCGCAGATTTTGACGTGGCAAACGCCCTGGTAGCTGCCTGTAAGGAGCTGGGACATACCTACCACACTGGTGTGGTTCAGTGCAAGGATGCTTTTTATGGCCAGCATGAGCCTCAGAGAATGCCGGTGAGCTATGAGTTGTTGAATAAATGGGAAGCCTGGAAACGGATGGGCTGTAAGGCTTCCGAGATGGAATCCGCGGCGCTGTTTATTGTGGCCCAGCATTTAAGAGTCCGCTGTGGTTCCACCTTCCTGGTTATGGGAAATCAGGAACGGAACGCTCTCGGCATGGATAATCCCATTGTCCACGACACGGAAGCGGCCATCACCGTGGGCGTGGAGGCCATCCGGAAACTTATTAAGGAAGACCGCGAAAGGAAGGCAAAATGAAAAAATATCAGCGTATTTTTACAATCGTTCTGGATTCTCTTGGCGTGGGTGCCATGCCGGATGCCGCAGAGTACGGAGACGCAGGCTGTGACACCTTAGGGCATATCGCAGCGCGGACAGAGAATTTCAAGATTCCGAACCTTCAGAAGCTGGGTATGGCAAATCTTCATCAGCTTCAGGGTGTAGCGCCAGTGGAAGCGCCCCTGGCCCGCTATGGAAAACTGAGAGAAGCCAGCCGCGGAAAAGATACCATGACCGGCCACTGGGAGATGATGGGACTGCATATCACGACCCCGTTTAAGACCTTTACGGAGCACGGTTTCCCACCCGAACTCATTGAGGAGCTGGAGAAGCGTACAGGCCATAAAGTGATCGGCAACAAGAGCGCCAGCGGAACCGAGATTCTGGATGAGCTGGGAGAAGAAGAGATCGCGACGGGGCATATGATCGTTTACACCTCTGCCGATTCCGTACTCCAGATCTGCGGAAACGAGGAGACCTTCGGCCTGGATGAGCTCTATCGCTGTTGTGAGATTGCCAGAGAGCTGACGATGAAGGACGAGTGGAAGGTCGGCCGTGTCATCGCAAGACCCTATGTGGGCAGGAAAAAAGGAGAGTTCAAGCGCACCAGCAACCGTCACGACTATGCGCTGAAGCCCTTCGGAAGAACAGCTCTCAACGTGCTGAAGGATGCGGGGCTGGATGTGATCTCTGTAGGAAAAATCTATGATATTTTCGACGGGGAAGGACTGACCGAGTCCAATAAGTCCAAGAGTTCCGTTCACGGCATGGAGCAGACCATCGAGATCGCGAAGAGAGATTTCCAGGGCCTCTGCTTTGTGAATCTGGTGGATTTTGATGCCCTCTGGGGACACCGGAGAAACGTGGCG
>OLSO01002208.1_pt1 | contig 12486 bp, 8 predicted proteins | sample 1672441 | NCBI WGS metagenome assembly OLSO01 (sample SAMEA3136686, study PRJEB25190) | human gut metagenome | biome: human gut; feature: human-associated habitat; material: faeces | place: Austria | collected 2013 | reverse complement strand
ACACCAGAACAACACGTTCCTTTCGGGGCATCGGAGCAGATTCAGGCGGAGGATCTCAAAGGAACCAGAATACTTCTGGTAGAGGATAATGAGCTGAATATGGAGATTGCAGAGTTCATGCTGGAAGACGGAGGAGCTGTTGTCCTGAAAGCATGGAATGGAAAAGAAGCTATAGAAATATTCGAAAAATCAGAACCTGGTGAGATTGATCTGATCATGATGGACATTATGATGCCGGTAATGGGTGGACTGGAAGCTACCAGAAAGATACGGGCTCTGGACAGACCGGATGCTGCAACGATTCCGATAGTGGCGATGACTGCCAATGCTTTTTCGGATGATATCAGGAGAAGTCGGGAGGCTGGTATGAATGAACATCTTTCCAAGCCACTGGAAATGGAAAAAATTATCAGAACAGCAGCCCGGTATTGTGGAAAAAGGTAGTTCTTCGTGATATAATGAAGCTGTTGTGAAAGACGAGGGGTTTATAAAAAGTACATCAAAGAATTTGTATCAGGAGGTATTTTTATCATGAGAGAAGTAAAAGCAACAAAGATCAATGCAGCAGACTTTGCACCATATGGTACATTCTGTAATATGACAGAGCCGGAAGGATATCCGTTACAGGGTGAGATCCATAAGTTCTATCCGGATCGTATATCAGGAACCTGCATGGGAACGATGGCATTTTCTCCAATCGCAGTTCGTAAAGACGAACGTATCATTAAGGCAGCAGAATATCATACAACTACCTGGGAAGGCATTGTAGCGCTGGATGATGACATGATTATTCATGTGGCACCTGCTTCTGCCGGTACACCAGTTCCAGAGCTTGCCAAGGCATTTATTGTTCCTAAAGGACATATGGTAAAGATCAATGCAGCAATCTGGCATTTGTGTCCTCTTCCTGTAAATAACGAAGAACTTCATGCAATGATCATTCTTCCGGAATGTACTTATGCTAACGACTGTACAGTAGTTGATTTTGAAGAGAAAGACTGGTTTAAGATTACTGTATAAAGTACGGTGAAAGCTACAGTGATGCTGTAATCAGCATACTATGAAAATTATGAGTGACTTGTCAAGTTGCTAATATCTTGTTCCTGATAGATTGTTTTTTTATAATAAGTCCATAAGAAAACACGTCAGGAGGATATGAAAATGTTAAATGGAAATGTAAAAAATGAAAATCCGGTAAACGAGGAATAAACTTGTTTACCGGATTTTTTTACAGAAGAAGGTTGATGCCCTTAATCTTGGAAAGATTCTCTTTCATTATTGTCTGAAAAGAACTGGTAAGGACATTATCTTCCGAAATAAGTTTTACCAGATAAATAATTCGTTCGGGTGGTGGAGACATCAGTTTTCGTGTAGAAAGAAAAGGATTTTTAGTAAATTTATTTTTTACAGAAGCAGGTACAATTGTCCATATATCTTTATTAAATGATAACATAAAATCCTCAACCTGTGCTATAAGATGAGCTTCAATAAAAGGTTTTGAATCTTTACGAAACCAGTAATCCCACCATTTAGTGAAATCAGATGAGTAAGGAGAATAAATTGCATTGCATGTTTTCAGCAAATCAGGAGATACAGTGTCAGGGTAGTTGCTGTCTGAACGGCAGATAAAATACATTGGTTCGCTGTACATGGGGATGGAAACAATATTTTTGTAGTAATAATCAGCTCCCGTAAAAGCAAGATCAGCGTGTTGACGTTGAATAGCATCAAAGCATTGGGGATAATCAGCAGTAACAAGCTTTAATGAGATTTCGGGATATTGATTAATAAAATCTTTATATGTTTTGGGAAAAATATACATATGAGGACCATCCGATGAACAGATCGTAAAAGTTTTTCGGGTGTTTTTAAATTTTAAGGTTTGTAATTCGTTGTCAAGAGATTGATATTGATATGCAATGCTGATGAGAGACTCACCACTATCTGTCAGGGAAATATTTTTATGACCTTTACCGCGGACAATCAACTGACAGCCAAGTTCTTTTTCAAGAGCAAGAAGACGTTTGGTAAGAGCTGGCTGAGAAATGAAAAGAGATTCAGCGGCGCGGGTCAGATTTCCATATTTGACAACAGATAAAAAAGCTTCAAGATCCAGATGGTTCATGTCATTTTTTCCTTTGAATAATAACTATTTGGTTATATATTATCATTAAAATATTTATTTTACAATGAAAAACAGAGCTTATATAATGACTATATTAAGATATTTTGCCGGATATCAAAAATAAAATACAGATACAGTAAAAATTGGGAGGTATAGTGTGAAAGAAGTCAAAGGATTGCTTGAAAAGAACATATTCAGCGACTGGAAGCAGAAGGACATAAATGCTATGACATTCCAATGGGTGGAGCAACAGCATTGTTTGCTGAAAAAGAAATTCTTGGCGAAATTATTTAAAATATTATGGGAAAGGCTGGGAGAATAAATTATGGAAAATAAAAAAAACGGCCTGGTGGGTAAGATATTTTCCTATGGCGGATCTTATTTTGGCGCAGTAGTAGGAGCAGGCTTTGCTTCTGGACAGGAAGTAATGCAGTTTTATACGAATTATGGTGTTATGAGCATGGTTGCCATAATTGCAGCTATGGTGATCTTTATCTGGATAGGTACGAGATTTGCAGAATATGGAAATGAACTGCATACAAATACACATGGACCCGTTATGAAGTATCTCTGTGGAAAATATGTAGGAAAATTTTTTGAGGCAGCATTTCTTTTCTTTATGTTCATTGGATTTTCCGTTATGATTTCAGGTGGAGGAACAACACTTTTTCAGTATTTCGGAATTAATCAATATATAGGCAGAGTTATTATTGCAGTCGCAAGTGTTTTGGCAGTATCTTTTGGATTTGCAATTACATTGAAGATTGGTGGATTTTTAGGACCAATAATTGTTGTCTTTTCCATTTTAGTTGCCAGTATTGCTTTTTTTACGGGAACGACAGATTTTGCAGCAGCTGATGTGGCAATAAAGGGAGCTGGCATTACTACATCAGCTCCCAATATATGGATATCTGTACTTGTTTACTGCTCCTATTGTGTAATGTCTAACAGTCCAATTCTTATTTCAATAGGCAATGTAGAAGATGATAAAAAGATTCGCAATGCTGGTATTACGGCGGGGGCTGTGGCATTAGGTGTGTGCTTACTGTTTATAAATGGAGCATTGTTGAGAAATTATCAGGTGGTTGGAACAAGTGAAATTCCTATGGTTGAACTGGCGGGAAATATATGGAAACCACTTGGAGTAATATATGCGGTTGTCTTAGTGGCAGCAATATTTACAGTTGCAATCAGTGCTTTATATGGAATTACCTCAAGAGTAACTACAGACGATCCCAAAAAGAAGATTGGTATTATCTCCGCAGTCAGTATATGTGCGATGGTACCTGGATTCCTGCCTTTCTCATCACTGGTAGGAACATTATATCCAATAATGGGATATATGGGACTGATAGTTATGGCATCTGTACTTTACCACCAATTAAAAAAAATGAATAGAAAACCCAAAAGCTGTCTGGCAAAATGACCAGGCAGCTTTTTGGTATAAATTATATTTACGAAAACAAATTTCCAAAACCTGTTGATACAAGGAACAGCACAAGCATTACAACCGGCACCACATAACGGATCATGAATCGGTAAAGCTGTTTCCGTTTAAAATGTTCTCCATTTCGTTCCACCTCACCTACGATCCAGTCAGGGCCGATAACCCATCCGATCAGGATACTTGTCAGCAGGGAGATAAATGGCATCAGAAAGCTGTTGCTGATGTAATCCATCACATCCAGAAGCTGGCCTACGGATCCGTTTGGAAGTTTTAGTTCGAAGTACAGTTTATTATAGCCAAGGCAGATGAGAACTGCAGTGATCAGAGAATAGATCCCTACTATACCGCACATTTTTTTCCGGGGCTTGTGATAAAGCTCCATACAGTTGGCTACCAGTGTTTCCATAACAGACACACAGGAAGTAAGAGCTGCAAATCCCATCATCACGAAGAAGGCAATGGCTACAGGTCGTCCCATAATGCCCATTGCGTCAAAAACCCTCGGAAGAGAAATAAAAATCAGACTTGGACCGGAGGCCATTCCCTCTTTTCCAAGGAATACAAACACTGCCGGAATGATCATCATCCCTGCCAGGAAGGCAACACCTGTGTCAAAAAGTTCAATCTGATTGGTGGCTTTGTTCAGATCTACATCATTTTTTACATAGGAACCGTAAGTGATCATGATACCCATGGAAACACTCAGCGAGAAAAACAGCTGGCTCATGGCATCCAGAAGAATCTCCAGGAATCGTTTGACTGTCAGACTACTGAAATCCGGTTTAATATACACACTCAATCCCTGAAGTCCGGTGCGGACAGTGCCATCAGCATCTGTATAAGACAGTGTCAGAGAAAAGATGGCAATGATCAGGATCAAAAGTATAAGTCCCGGCATAATGATTTTGGAAAATTTTTCGATGCCTTTTTCCACACCTCGGAATACGATCCATGCAGTCAGTGCAAGAAAGATCAGCATAAACACAATCGGTGCAATATCAGAAGTAATAAAGGATGTAAAATATCCGTCTGTAGCGGCGTCTGCACCATCAGAGGTGATATAAACAAAAAGATACTTGGCGATCCAGCCGCCGATCACAGAATAATAAGTCATGATCAGAGCAGGAACCAGGAAGGTAAGTTTCCCAAGGAAGTTCCATTTCGGATGCAGGGCACCGAAGGCCTGTAATGCATTTTTCTTTGTTTTTCGCCCGATTGCCACATCTGTTGTGAGAAGTACGAACCCAAAAGTCAGTACAAGCACCAGATAAACCAGTAGAAATAATCCACCGCCATCTTTAGCACAGAGATATGGAAATCTCCAGATGTTTCCGACGCCTACAGCACTTCCGGCAGCAGCCAGGACGAAACCGATAGAGCCGGAAAAACTGCTCTTTTTTTCTTTCATATTCAAGTTCCCCCGTCAAAAATTCATACCGTTTTATTTTAACGGAAATAAATTTAAGTGCAAATACTGAAAGTTTCGTTTAAAGAAACTATTTTGAATAAAAGTTTCTTTTTATTTTGCAAAAACAAAGATTTATCGTTATAATGAGAACAAAAAGAAAATATAATGAATAATGGATAGTATGAGGAAACAAAATGAGTGAATTTACCTGTTATGTAGGGCAGCAGATAAAAAAATACCGGAAAGCCGGGAAGATCACCCTGCAGCAGCTGGCAGATGCCATACACAAAAGCAGGGCTACAGTATGTAAATATGAAAACGGAGAAATTTCTGTAGACATTGAGACATTATATGAGATCAGCCAGGTATTGCAGGTGTCCATGGCACAGTTGACTACCTGGCAGAATCCGGATTCAGAGCCAGTCAGTAGTAACACAGACCTGACAGGGAAGAATCCTTTCTTTCAGGCGAAGCGGCTGTATTTTTACTTCTATGATGGACGTTACCAGCGAATGAAAGATGGAGTGATTGATATTTATGAGAGACAGGAAGATACCGGCTGTTATGAAGCTACTCTGTCTATCTGCTCTGTATCAGGAACCGGCAGAAGCAGTGAGATTTTTTATACAGGCAAGGTTCTTTACAGTGACATGCTGATCCGTTTCTCCTTTGTGAATCAGTACAATCCCCTGGAAGAAGATCTTCTGTATATTTTTAACCCCCTGGAGCGCAGAGATTTTACAGTAGGGCTTCTCTGTGGGATTTCCAGTGCTGATCTGATGCCCTGTGCGTTTAAATGCCTGCTCACACTGAAACCACAGGAACTGACAGAAAAGTTTCGTCACCAGCTTCTTTTTACCAAAAAAGATTTGAAACGCTGGGAACAGCTGAATATGCTGATGGTAGATAACATGGGGCAGTAAGAGTACTTCTGGCGAGAAAGGATTTGTTTTATGAAAAAGATTTTTGACACAAAAGAAACATCTGATATCAAAGTGATATTTCTTGACATAGACAATACGATTCTGGATTTTGATGCAGCAGCAGAAGAAAGTATGAAAGAATGTTTTCGCAGAGCAGGGCTTGTATACAAACCGGAAATGCTGTCTGTTTTTCATGAGGTGAATCATAAGGTCTGGCAGAGGATTGAAAAAGGTGAACTGACTATGGATGACCTTTTTTATGTAAGATGGCAGCCCATTCTGAGGCAGCTTGGACTGGAAGCCGATGGGGTGGAAATGGAGAAAAATTTCAGGATTTTTCTTAATCACAGTGCAGTGCCGTTAAAGGGAGCATATGAGATTCTGGAATATCTTTTTCCGATATATCGTCTTTGTGCTGCAAGTAACGGCCCTTATGACCAGCAGGTCACCCGCCTTAAGAAAGCAGATATGCTGAAATACTTCGAGCACTGTTTTGTATCCGAAAAGATCGGGGCTGACAAACCAGGGAAAGATTTTTTTGACGGTTGTTTTGCGCAGCTGCCGGGAGTTCTGCCTGAGGAGACCATGATCATCGGAGATTCCCTTACAGCAGATATTGCAGGAGGAAAGGCTTACGGATTAAAAACCTGCTGGTTTAATAAAAATAAGCAACAGACAGAGCCGAAAAGTGACGGAAAACCGGACTATATTATTATGGATTTGTCGGAAATAAAAGAGATATATTAATCTGTTGAAGAAAAATATTGTTCAATTATTATAAATACTTGACAATAAAAAGTGGATTTATTATAATAGTTGAACAGTTGTTTTGAATTGCCATATATAATGAATGGTAATTTTTTAACATTAATGGATAATCCGGTGAGAGTCCGGAACAGACGTTATGTCTTCTGTATTTTGAGTCAGCATCCGCTGTTAGCCCTTTGGATAGGGTAACAGGGGAAGTCTGACTTTTTTTATTTCTTTAAAAGGAGGAAGAGAAATGAAGAAAAAAGAACTGATGAAGTTCATGGCGGTCATGCTGTCAGCATCTATGATCGCAGGCAGTGGCGTTCCAGTTACTGCAGCAGATTTTTCAGCAGACGAAATTGCAGTAGAAGCGGAAACAGATGAAAATCAGGATGATGCAGAGGAAGCACAGGTAGAGACACCTTCAGAAGAAAGTGGAACAGATGCATCAGGGCTGGATTTTTCTGATGAAAGTGGCAGTGAAGAAGTAGTTCCAGCTGTTGGAGAAGATCAGGATGTTAAAGAAGTAACACAAGTTTATCTGAAAGATAAATATGTAGATGGTAAAATTACCAATATTAATGGAATTAACAGAAGTGATGATGGTCTTACCTATACTGCAGAACTTACAAACAGCAGTGGCTATGGTGTTAACAGTATCCGTTTTGTAACAGAAGAAACTGATTCTTCCTATAAATCAGGATGGTATTTTGACAGTGAATGGCTCAGCAAAGCCACTCCAAGTGCACCGGGAAGAGTATCCATTACCCGTCCTACAGCGGAACAGGGAGATCAGAAAGTAAAAGTAACTCTGAGACTGTTTAACGCTGCGACAACAAGTACAGATGTGATCAATGATGAAGCACAGGCAGCAGAAGCAGCACTTGCAACACAGGAATTCACTCTTATAATTAAGGCTGAAGAACCGGCAGAACCTATCTATACTATGTCTGTCAAAGTGCAGGATGAAGAGGGTAATGAGATTCCGGATGCAACCGTAACTCTTGAAAAGGGATGGAGCACTGTATATCCTGGATCAGATGGTTCCTATACCATGGAAAAAGGAGAAAACTATACTCTTACGGTTAAGAAAAGTGGTTACAATGACTACAAAGAAAGTTATTTCACCTTTAATCCAACAGAAGTCAATACAGTAAAAATAGTTACCCTGACAAAACAGGTAACAAGAAATATCAAGTTTAATGTAACTGATAAAGCTTCCGGAAAAACCATAGAGAATCCTACAATTTCTGTAAAAAAAGGCTATTATGACACTGTAAAGCCAGAAGCAGACGGAAGTTATAATCTGGTAGACGGAACATCTTATAATTATACCGTAGAGGCTGCCAATTATAAGTCAGCCAGTGGATCTTTCACAGCAGGCAGTGATGAGACAATTAATGTAGAACTTACAAAAGACATCAGCAAATATGCAGTATCTATCAAGCCAGTGGAAGCAGATGGCACTACAGCAGTTGAAGGTGCTGCTGTAACTGTTACTTATGAAGACGAAGATGATTGGGGTGATCCGGAAACAGTCACTCTCACTCCAAATGCCGATGGCAGTTACACTATGAATAAGAATACTACCTATAGTTATACTGTCAAAGCAGAAGGATACAAAGATGCAACAGGCACTTACAAACCGTCCGGCACAGAGGAAAACATCGAAGTTCCTGTGACCATGCAGAAGGATGCAGTTGAGATCACAGAATGCGTAGCTACCATTCAGGCTGTAGACAGCGAAGATACAACAGCAGTCATCAAAGATGCTGCAGTCAAAGTAACTTATGAGGATTACAGTGATCTTTATCAGAATCCTTACATTGCTGAACTGAAAGCCAATGAAGATGGTACCTACACCATGAAAAAAGGCGTGGAATATACCATTTCCATAACAGCAGATGGATATAAGGATGGAATGATCACTTATACACCAGATGGTACATCAGCGAAAATCACAATTTCTGTACATCTGACCAAGAAACCGGTTGATACCAAAGATCAGCAGACTGTAGATGCGATCAAGGCATTATTTGACAAAGAAGGCGCAATGCGTCCAAACTTTGCAAAAGACAAAAACATTCTTGATGTTGTAAAGGCCAAAATTAACACTTATACAGATGTTGATACCACAGGTGTGACCATTACTGTGAAATCCAGTGAAAACGAAGATATCATCAGTGCTGATGGAACCATTCACTACAATAAAGCAGACACTTTGAATTCCTATGGAATGAACTTCAGTAATGTAGGCGTTGTATATATTATTGAAAAAAATGGTGCGAAAGCAGAAACAAAGAGCAGCACAGCGACTGTAGGCTGGGATCGTGACCATTACAATACCAAGATCGAAGCTGAAAAGGACAGCCTTACCTGGGACCATATCAAGGGTTCCAATAAAGATCAGACAGAAGTAACTTCAGATCTTACCCTGCCACAGATCATGACAAGCAGTGCTAGAACAGCATGGTCAAAGATTACATGGACTTCTTCTGACACAGATGTGATCAGCATTGACAAGACAGGATATGATTCTATTACAGATTCTAAGAAGGGAACTGTCCATGCACAGCCGGAAGACAAAGAAGTGACTCTGACAGCAACCTTCCAGGTTAATGACAACTCCATAAATACAAATGTTGAAAGTATATCCGAGTTTGCTACGTATACAAAAGAATTCAAGGTGACAGTCAAAGGAACAGGTGCTGTAAAACCTACAGAAAAACAGCTGAAAGCTCTTCTTGACAAGTATTATACAGAAGATAAGATTACAGAATTTGGATCAACTGGCAAAGTTGCAGATCTGAAAAACTGTAAGACTGACCTTCAGCTTCCAAGATTTACCAGATTTGAAGATGAGAATGGAAATTCTGTGTTTGAAAGATCAGAAATCAAAGTAACTGCTGATTCCGATGCTATCAGTGTTAATGGATACAAAGCTTCTGTAGATCGTTTTTCAAGCAATGAGGATGTAACTGTAAATCTGGTCATTACCTTTACACGTGAGGGTGTAACTGCTGTTAAAAAAATTCCTGTAACCATCAAGCCAATCACAGAGGCAGATGTTCAGGATGAACTGAATATGATGGAAGCTGCCAAAGCACATTACTTTGACGGAATCAATGATGGCCAGTATGCAGACAAAGATTCTGTTACAGGCAATCTTCACCCATTCCAGGAAATGATTCTTGACGAAAATGGCAATCCGAAGTGGATTTATAGTTATGATAACAGAACAGGCGAAGGTATCATTCCGGACAGCATGTTTGATGATCCATGGGAAATGGAAGGGGCAGGATATAATAAATTCAAATCTTCCAATAATGCAGTGGTTGCTCATGAGAATCTGGTAGTAACCAGAAGAGAAAACGATACACAGATCACTATTTCTTCTATATTAAGCAGTGAGCGTTATGGAGAGTATGCTAAGAAATATCCGGAGAATAAAGTCCTTCAGAAACTTTACAAACAGCCGGTTTCTGTAACAGTAACCATTAAGGGAACCAAGACAGCTGCGGATTCTCTGGCAGAGATGATTACAGAAGCCAAAGCACTTAATGACAGCATTACAGAGGGATCTGAGGCAGGACAGTACAAAGAAGGCACCAAAGCAGCTCTTGAAGCGGCTATCGCCAAAGCAGAAGAAGTAAACAACAAAGAAAACAAAACAGAGGCAGAAGCAAGTGCAGCTGTTATCGAACTGGAAGCAGCAATGAAAGCTGCCAGAAATGCAGAGAACACTGCAGTTGCAAATGTAACTGTACACGTAAACAAAACTGCCAATCAGCCTGGTGACACCACAACCGTTAAGGTGACTGCCAAAGATGCAGCAGTCTTTGGCTATAATAAACCAGAAGCTACCAAGAACAAAGTTACTGTTGTAGATGCTCTTTACAAAGTTCATTCCGAACTTTACGGAGAAGAGTTTGCACAGGATCCTGGCAAATATCTCCAGATAGGAAGTACAGGTATCATCAGTACTGTATTTGGAATTCAAACTTCTGGATTAATGTATTATGTAAATAACAAATATGTATCTGACTATTCCAACGCAGCAGTGCTTGAAGACGGGGATGAAATGACCCTGTTCCTGATGGGAGACACTACCAGCTGGAGTGATAAATATCTGTATTTCCAGGATGTACCGAAGAGTGTAACAGCAGGTGAAGAATTCAAGGTATCTGTTGCGAGCACAGACTGGTCCATGGCCGTTACAAAAGAAGAGAACTGTACAGTGACTCTCAGGGATACAGAAACAGGTGAAGCTACAGATGCAATTACTGATAAAGACGGTGTAGCAGTATTGAAGACAGAAAAAGCCGGCAAATATCAGATTTATGTTTCTGCTTCTCCATATGCTTACTTTGTAGTTCCGTCAGCAGAGATCGAAGTAAAAGAAGCACAGAAACCAGATCCGAAACCTACAGACACACCGAAACCGGCAGCAAAAGTACAGGTAATGATGGCACAGACCGTAACAGGTAAGACCAATGCCACAATCTCCTGGTCCAAGGTATCTGGTGCTACATCTTACAAGATTTATGGAACCAAATGTGGCAGAAGCTACAAACGTCTGAAGACAGTTTCTTCCAATACAACCAAATGGACTCAGAAAGGTTTGAAAAAAGGAACAGCCTATAAGTATTATGTAGTTGCCTATGGTAAGAATGGCAAGATTGCCAAATCCGACACCATGCATGTCAACACTACAGGTGGAAAATATGGTTCCGTAAAATCCATCACTGTAAACAAGAAATCCGTATCCTTAAAGACCGGAAAGAAAGTTACCATTAAAGCAACTGTGACAGATAATGGAAAGAAACTTACCAATCATGTAAGCAAAGTTCGTTATGCATCTTCCAATGCAGCTGTGGCTACTGTAAATGCCAAAGGCGTGATCACAGCTAAGAAGAAAGGAACCTGCTATGTATACTGCTATGCAGAAAGCGGTAAGTCCTGCAAAGTTAAGGTAACAGTCAAGTAGTATTATTTGTTAAAATTTAAATGACTCCTTCAAAACAAAAGAGAGATGTCCCTTCGGGGATGTCTCTTTTTTGTGGGAAAAATGTCCGAGAGAGCAGATTTCCTTTTTTTACAAAGATTTTACACCAACAGGATTTTGTATTTTACTTTTTCTCCCTATAATTGCACTTGTCAATAAGGAAAACAATTAAATAAAGCAAGATAAAGAGGAGAAATTAATCATGAAGAAAAAAATCGCAGCAATCTTAACAGCAGCAATGATCGGAACCACAGTTTTTGCGTCTGTAGTAAGCGCAGCAAGCGGAACTATTGATGTTATCTCCCGAGAAGACGGATCCGGCACAAGAGGTGCATTCATTGAACTGTTTGGAATTGAAGAAAAAGATGCAGATGGAAATAAAGTAGACAACACTACAGAGGCAGCTAAAATCACAAACAGTACTTCTGTTATGTTAAGCACAGTAGCTCAGGATGAGAACGCAATCGGATATGTTTCACTTGGCTCCCTGAATGACACTGTTACAGCTGTAAAAATTGACGGAGCAGAAGCAACAGCAGAGAATATTGAGTCTGGTGATTATAAAGTAGTTCGTCCGTTTAACATTGCAACAAAGGATGATGTAAGCGAAGCAGCACAGGATTTTATCAATTATATTATGAGTGCTGACGGACAGGCTGTGATTGAAGAAAACGGATACATTTCCGTTGGAGACAAACCGGAATATGAAGCAGCAGATGTAGAAGGAAAAGTTGTAGTAGCCGGATCTTCTTCTGTAACTCCGGTAATGGAGAAGCTTGCTGAAAGCTATAAAGAAGTAAATGATAAAGTAGACATCGAGGTTCAGCA
>OLSO01002189.1_pt1 | contig 12560 bp, 6 predicted proteins | sample 1672441 | NCBI WGS metagenome assembly OLSO01 (sample SAMEA3136686, study PRJEB25190) | human gut metagenome | biome: human gut; feature: human-associated habitat; material: faeces | place: Austria | collected 2013 | reverse complement strand
TAAAGGAGAAGGATATGATCGCATATAAAGGATTTCAAAAGGATTTGAAATGTCGAGGCTTTCAGTTTCAGGAACATGGTATAAATGAAACAGAGAAAGCAAATTGCAGACAAAACGGATTTCATTGTGCAGAAAATCCGCTGGACTGCCTCTGCTATTATCCAAATTGGAAAAATTCTGTGTATTACATAGTGGATGCGTCCGGGGATTTGGATGAAGATGGAGAAGATTCCAAAATCTCCTGCACAAAGATGCGGCTTTTAAAGAAAATTGAGTTGAAAAACCTGTTATTACACGGGGCAGCGTACATGGCAAAGTATCCGAACCGGAAATGGAATTCCCAGGTTGCAAAAGAAAGCGGAAGCAGCTGCAATGGATTTTGTATTGTGCGTGGAAAAGAACCCAGGGCAAAAGGGAAAAAGGGCGATTTTCTGATTCTTTTAAAGGAGCAGCCTGATAACAGCCAGATTCTGGAAATCGGGGTCATCTGCGTAGATGGACAGAAATATCCGGAAGAGACATGGCTTGATGTAGCCGGGGAGCAGGTGGAGTTATGAGAAAAAAGATGCTAATGGAATTAAAACCATTAAAAGTGATGAGCAGATACATAGCGGATGCAAAGGAATCTGAAAAATCTTTGATAAAAGAAAAAGGAGAAAAAGGAAAATATCGAATGTATTGTCGGGCAGCAATCGAAAAAGGAATTTTAAAAGTAAACCTGTTTGCTGTATCAGATATTGAGGAGAATGTAAAATTTCCAAGGTACCGTCTGTTTATCAGCAGAAAAGAGAGACGGTTTATAACCTATGATGAAAAATTAAAAAAATGGAGAGCTGCACTTCTTGAAAGCATCTTATGGGATGCAATGATCAATTTTTATAACATTTATGTAAATGACCGTGATACAAAGGTCATACAAATATATTTAAAGACAATGCGGCCAGCAATCTGGGCGTTGGAAGAGTATCAGGCAAATATCCGTAAAGAACAAAGGATACGACATGATAAAAAACTTACAGATTCATGGGACCAGGTGATGAAAACTGTGCCAGGATTGCCTAAGAACTGGATTGCCTGGGTTTCGAAATATGGAATTATGGAACATTATATCTTTTACAAGTATCAGAAAAATGGTGCTACAAATGGATACTGCACCTATTGCAAAAAGCATGTTCCAATCCGCTCACCTAAATATAATCAGAAAGGACATTGTAACATATGTGGACAGCCGGTTACTTTTCGTTCTGTGGGAAAATCTGGAAGATTTTGTACAAAGTGGTATAGAGTTTACCTTGTTCAGAGACGTAAGACTTCTGGTTTTGTAATCCGGATATTTCAGGCCAGAACATGGTATAAAAAGGCTGGCTATGCAGATTGCGAAACGACCTGTCATGAAGAGCAGAGAAGAATTTTCTCTGCAAATGGAAAGGAAATCTCTAATTTTGTCTATGGATTGTTCAAACGGCGGGAAATGCGCTGGATTCTATATTGGAAGCCTTGGTATTATACTTGCTGTGGCATCCAATATAAAGGGAATGTTTATCCATATACCCTGTCAGATCTGTCCAGACATGAATTAAAAGAAACCGGTCTGCGTGAGTATGCCCTGAGGCAGAAAAAGATAGATCCGGGAAAGTATCTTTACCTGTGGCAGACGTATCCGGTACTGGAACAGATTGTAAAAGCAGGGCTTTTCCAGTTGGTAGATGATATACTGGAGTACAGGGCAACAGATGCAATAAAAAGAAAAGGCAGGAAACCAACAGATTTTTTGTCAGTGACTAAGAAAGAGTTTAGAAGACTGCGAGATATGAATGGCGGGGCAAAAGAACTCAAATGGCTTCAATTTGAAAAGAGCTCAGGAAGAATAATCAAGGATGAAGAAATCTACTGGATGGCAAAGGAAGAACTGGAACCCAAAGATTTGCAGTTTGTTCTGGACCGGATGAGTATCTGCCAGGTTCGGCATTATCTTATGAAACAGTCCGAAAAGTCCGGAGATGATATCAGCCATATACTGCAGGTATGGAAGGATTATCTTTCTATGGCTGGAAAACTCAGACTGGATGTATATGATTCGATTATTTACCGTGCCAGTGATCTTCAGCGGCGTCATAGTGAAGCTGTGATACAGATGGAAGAAAAAAAGAAGGAAATAAGACGGAGAGAGCTGGAAGAAAAGTATGTTGGATTTCAGGAACAACTTATCGCTCTGAAAGAAAAATATGAATTCAGTGCAGGTGAATATCAGATTGTTGCACCAAAGAGCATAGATGACATCCTGTATGAAGGGGATACACTTCATCACTGCGTAAATAAGACGGATAATTATTTTGACAGGATTGCCTCAAAGGAAAGCTATATTCTGTTTTTGCGGAAAAAGGAGAATCCGGAAGTACCATTTTACACATTGGAAGTGGAACCGAATGGGACCATCCGGCAAAAACGTGCAGAATTTGACCGTCAGAATAAGGATATTGATGAGGTGACTTCTTTTTTGAGATTGTGGCAGAAGGAAATTCAGAAACGATTAACAAAAAAAGATTATATGAGTGCGGAGAAAAGCAGAAAACTAAGGCAGCGGAAATATCAGGAGGTACGTGACCAGCATATCGTTGTCCATGGTGGAGAATTTGCCGGAAAACTTCTGGCTGATCTTTTGGAGAAGGATCTGATGGGGATACCATTGGAGGATTCAGAGAAAAATGAGGAAAGACTTTCTTTGATGGTAGCATAAATAAAAAGGCAAATAGATGCGGCAGGGACTATCCCTGCTGCATTTTAGCAGAAAGAGGAAATGATATGGAAGAAAAATATAATCTTGTGACACAGGAACTCCTGCTCGCGGGCTATACCGAGGAGCATTATCCGGATTATGTAAGGCTTCCGGGTGGGGTATTTGGAAAAAGTCCGCTTGAAAACATTTACGGTGGATTCGAATATACACAGGATTTTCTTAGCAGAAAAGCATTTCGAACCGGATGCGGCCTATATGTGCAGGCATCTAACTGTATTTCTGATATGGATTATATGGGAGTGAGCTGGTGTTATGAAAATGACAACGTGCTGATCCATTGTCCATATATGAAAAATTCTTGTGAACAAAACGATCCATTACTAATGGAGATGATGTGCGACTTTCATTTATGTGCCTGCCATATTACGGGCGACTACAAGTATGCAAATAGTGTAGAATATCTGGAAGAACTGGCAGCAGAGGAAGAAAAGGCAGCCTATCAGGAGTTTGAACACAGCCATAAGGGAAGAATCTGCAGAAACCATATGCATTATTGCAGGGAACAGAAAACATGGGAATTTTCATATGATCCCCTGGTGTGTGTGCACTCATGCCATTCAGAAGGTTACTGTCCCGTAAGAGGACGGGATCTTACAAGAGAAAAAGGAAATGTATTTTATGATGTCAGGGTTTCGACAATTCGTAAAGATGGAACATTGTTTGATGGAGAAAAGCAAGTCCTTATAATACGAGGAAGAAAACTGTTGAAAAAACAGATTTCCATGGATATCTGCAAAGCAATCGTATCACTTGGAGCGGAACATATTTATCAAAAGGAATGGCAGAATACATATTCTGTGCGAGCCCTGGCAGATCCGAATCTTATGATTGAAATTTTAAATGTCCGTGCACTTAAAAGAAATAAACGTGATGATAACCATGAATTGCTTGATCGAATCGAAGGAACACGGATTGTATACGAAACAGATCAGGAAAAAGAAATAAAGAGACAGAAGCAGGAACGTAAAAAAATAAAATTAGTAAATTTACAAAGAAAACTGGTCACGCATGGGTTTGAAGGACTTCAGGATTCAGAAAAACGGCTGCTGCAAAAGAAACTTAATGCAGAGCAACTGGAAGAACTTAATCTTCAGCACAGGGAATATGTACAAAGGAAACATGAAAATCAATATCAGCAAATGACATTGTTTGCAGCAGAAAACGAAGGAGAGGACGGAAATGAATAAAAAGGAATTGTATAGCATGAAATTACTGGAAGCTACGGATGAACTGGTAAAACTTGCAAAAGAAGATGTGCCGGTAAGAAATAAAGAAACTTGCAAGGAGCAATTAATCTATCAGCGGGGCTTATATCTGCGGGCAGAAATAGAAAACAGGATTTTGAAAGTGGCATTTTATCTGGCAGAATATCTTTCCATGGACTGTCGAAAACCACTGTATACATTATATGTTGATAAAAAGAATGGTAGTTTTATAGGATACGATTACCATATAAAAAAATGGACCGAAAGAATGTTGGATAAGACCATTTTTTCAAAATGGCTATATAAAGAAAACTCTTACATGCAAGAGGCTGATACAGCATTGATTCAAAAGTATCTTGAAAGTGAATATGACGATGCTTTTTATGCACTGTATGTATATCAATGTGATCAGCGGCACCGGAGGTTGGGAATGAAATATGAAAAGATTCTGGCAAATTGGGATCAGCGTATGGATAGACTTCCAGAAATTCCGAAAGACTGGCTGAGATGGCAGAAAAAAGTTGGGATTACTCAGAATTTTATTTTTTATCATTACAGCCGTAAGAAAGACCAGACAGGACATTGTAGTTGGTGTGAAAGTGAAGTCCCAATCAGGCATCCTCACCATAATGCGGTGGGACGTTGCCCGAAATGCAGACACCAGATTCAATATAAAGCAGTAGGTCGGGCCAAAAATATAGAAACAAAAAAAGAGACGGCATACCTGCTTCAGACCTGTGGAAAGAATGTCTTTGTTTTAAGAGAATTCCAGCTTCAGATGCTCATAGTAAGCAGTTCATACAAAAAACCAGTGTATTCTTTCTTTGAACGCCGGAGAATCCTGTATGATGAAAAGTTGAATACGGAAGAATATTATTTCGGCCGTCATCATTGGAAAAAAGAATACCGCTGGATTCAGGGAAAATTACAAGTTCCATTGTATCCAGGTTATGGTGGCTATATGACATATGAAGAATATGATATGGGAAATATTTATGGAAAATCACTGCATGGTATTAAAAACAGGACATTCCGAAAGACAGGGTTCCAGGAATATGCAAAAGCCAAAAAGTATTTAGATCCGGTAAGTTTTTTTGAAATGGTTAGAGAAAGACCTTATCTGGAACGGCTCATTAAAGCAGGACTTTATCATCTGACAGAAGACATTATGGATAATAAAGCACAGATTTATTGTGAAGATTCTGGAGACCTTGGAAAAGCACTGGGAATTGATAGATTCCGCTTAAAAAGGCTGCGTACAAACAATGGGGGTGAGATTTTTCTTCAATGGCTGTTACTTGAAAAAGCTCAAAACAAGTTGATACGTGATGATGTGATTTTATGGATGTGCAGGGAAAAGCTTAAACCAGCGGATCTTATGTTTATCATGGATCGCATGAACCCCTTACAGATTCGTAATTATCTGGAAAAACAGGCGTCAGAAAGTGGGGAATCTGTAAAAAATTTAATTAAAACATGGAAGGACTACCTCGATATGGCAATTCGTGTTGGAGTGAATGTCCAGGATTCTGTTATTTACCGCGCACGAAAACTCATACAGAGACATAATGAAATGATAAAAGAAATCGAAGCAAAAAATCTGATTCTAAGAGCCGGAGAGTTGGAAAAGAAATATCCGGGCTTGAATCGTATATGCAGGGAGTTGAAGAAATATGCATATGTGGGCAAAGAATATCAAATCGTTGTGCCGGAAAAAGTGGATGATATTTTGTATGAGGCAAAATTAATGCATCATTGCGTAAATAATACGGAAACCTACTATGAACGAATGAGCCAGCAGGAATCCTATATTCTGTTTTTGAGAAAAACGGAAAAACCAACAGAAGCATATTATACGCTTGAAGTGGAACCGGATGGAACCATAAGGCAGACACGTACTTTTTATAACAAGCAAAATGAGGATATCGAGCTTGCGAAGGATTTTCTTATAAAATGGCAGAAACAATTAAAAAAGAAATTGGTAAAAGAAGATTATGAACTGGCTGTAAAAAGCCAGAGCCTTAGGAGAAAGGAGATAGAAGAACTTCGAAATAAAGGCGTTCGTGTAAATGGTGCTGGCTATTACAATAGATTGCTTGCTGAAATTCTGGAGGAAGATCTAATGGAGGCAGAGAACCGGGAATTGGTTGCATAAAACCAGTTTTACATAGCCAAAAAACAATTTTGAAAGAAAAAATAAACTTTCTGGGGAAAATACAAAAAAACCTTCTGTAAGTGCCCCTTTTCCGTTGAAAAGACCGGAGGGGCATTTACATGTATGCAACCGCTTATGTACGTATCCCCAGGAATACGAGTAAAATACTACCAACCTGCTACTGTTTAAAGACTGTAGTGAAATTGACATCAAAGATCTGGAATGATACGATGAAATTGAACATTTTGCAAGGCAGATTGCACAAAATTTTATTCTGATACAAAATCAGAATTTTATACTTTATACCGCGTCTGCGGATCAACCGACAAAGACACAAAAAGAGTAAAATGGACTCTTGGAGTGTCTTTTTTTGTTTGGCAAAATGTTTTGACATGTATCAGATCCAATTACGCCAAAAGGAGAAAAGAAGTTCTTATGCCACGAAAAATCAGATCAAACTACATGGAGAAATTCAAGTTTGTATACAATGGTAGAATTTTTGATAGTAAGCATAAATGCTGTGAATTTTATGGAATTTGTTACCGTAGTGTAATGAGTTATCAAAACAGACATAAATGTACGACAGAAGAATCAATTACACATTTTATTGAATTGAAAAAAAGTAAAGAAATCATATTCAGAAATCGGAAATGGAACAGTATTAAAACCTGTTGCGAATTTTACGATTTAAATGAAGCTTCTGTTAAAACAGATATGTGGAATCGGAAATGTACACCACAGGAAGCAATTGAACGGGCAATCGAATGGAAAAAAACGCATGAAATCACATATCATGGAGTGAAATATCCATCACTGCCCCAATGTTGTGAAGAACTTGGCATTAATCCTATATCAGTACGTTTATATATGGACAATAATGGGGTTTCTTCCACACGTGCGATTACGCATTACATTAAATCCAAAGAGAGACGGGCTTTTACATTTCGGGGAAAAGAATATAAAAACTTTGCGGAATGTTGTCTTGCATATGGATTGAAGCCAAAGTCAGTAAGTTCTGCAGTTTTTAAGGAGAATCGTCCCCATGCAGAGGTGCTGGAAAAAATTGTCTCTCATGTGGAAGGATGTATCCCACAAGAAGTAATGGAAAAAAAGGAAACTACTGGAAACTATGTAATTCCCAAAAAAAGGCATCGTGCAAAGGAAGCATTCTTCTATGAAGGGAAAAAATATATTTCGCTGGGACAATGTTGTGAGATATATGGAATTAATGAATCCAGTGTACGGGCCAGAGCATGGAGGACTCATTGCACATGGGAAGATGCTGTAAAACATTTTATAGAAAAAAGCAGTGTAAACAAGTTGAAAAAGATATTTGTATATAAAGGGAAAGAGTATCAAAGTGTTGCTGAATGTTGTAGGAAATATGATGTTCGTGCTGCCAGTGTTCGTAATCGCGCATCATCAAAGGGATGTAGCCTAGAAGAGGCTTTGGATCACTTTATAATGAAAAAGAAAGAGATAAAAAAGGGATTTGTATTCCGAGATAAAAGTTATGCAACAATGGAAGAATGCTGTAAAGCTTATAGCGTGAGTGCAAGTAGCGTATCTTCAAGAAAATACAGATTAGGGTGCAGCATAGAGGAATCTCTGGAACATTTTATAAAGAATAAAGAAATGATAGAAAAAAGAATACAGAAATTTACATTTAGAGGAAGGGAATATCCTAGTCTCAGGGCCTGCTGCAAGAAATATGGCATCGAAGATGCGTGTGTAAGGCAGCGGGCCAGGGATCAAAATTGTTCCCTGGAAGAATCCTTTGAGCATTTTATGACTAGAAAAAGAAAGTATATGCTAAACAATTCGGAGTTTGAATATCAGGGGATCCTTTATCCATCGCTTAAGGAATGCTGTGAAAAGTTGGAGATAAACAAAAACAGCGTAGTAAGTAAAAGTCGTCGAAGTGGATGCAGCTTACAAGAAGCAGTGGAATATTATGTAAAAAAGCAACACACAAAATAAAATTGTATTGACCAGCAGGCAGTCGTTTATAGAATCCATAGGAGAGGAGGAACAGCCAATATCATCTGCCTGCAGATATTGGCTGTAATATATATGATACATAAAAAAACACAAGCAGCAGATAACGATAAGATTCTTATATCGGTCAAGGAAGCCTGTGAACTCACAGGCCTTTCAGAGAAAACCATGAGAACTCTTATGAAGAATAATACCTTCATGGTACGAATTGGGCGAAGAACCCTGATTGATAAGAAAAAATTTCAGAAATGGATTGATCGGCAGTCTTGAAAGGTTTTAGGGGTTGTGTTAAAATTAAGCCCAGTGCCATGCATGATCATCTATTAATGGAAAGAGGATGGTGATGTTATGGGAAAGAATCTAAAAGGTAAAGAAATAGGTAAAGGGATTCGCCAAAGAAAAGATGGGCGTTATGAGGCCAGAATCACAATTAAGGGTTCTGGCAAACCGCCTTTTTCGATTTATGGAACAAATTTGCAACAGTTGAAAAAACAAAGAAATATGTATTTGACAGAAGTTCTTCCGGGAGTCCCGGGCTTTGATTCGAGTATGTCTGTTTCAAAATGGTATGAGAAATGGATGGAACTCTATAAAGTTTTTAAGATTAAAGCAACTACAATAAGAAACTATGAAGATGGTTTTAGAAGAACTGAGGAATACATTGGCTATATGAAGCTGGCAGAGGTCAAACCGGAACATATTCTTAGCATGATAAAGAAACTGGAGGACGAGGGATATGCCCGGACTTCAATAATACAATCATTAAGTGTCGTGCATCAAATGTTTGAGAGGGCAGCTGCCAGTAAAATGATTCCATCGGATCCCACAGCAGATGTTAAGCTTTCTAAAGAGGTACCGGGAGAAACATTGGCAGAACCAGCAGAAGAAAATTTGGATGCAAAAGAGAATTGTCTTAGTACAGTCGAAAGCCACCGTTTTCTGGAAACTATTGAAGGAAACCGTTACGAGGAGCTTTTCTTGATCTTAATGCATACGGGAATGCGTATAGGTGAAGCGCTTGCCCTACAATGGAGAGATGTTAATTTTGATGAAAAATATCTCCGTGTATACAAAACGTTGAACAGAGTTAAATTGTATTATGACAAGCAGGGAAAGAGACTTACAGAGCCATATTATATTACGCAGATTACATCCCCGAAAAAAAAGAAAAGTGTCAGACTGATTCCGCTGCCAGATATCGCAATTGAAGCTTTTAGAAACTGGAAAGAAAAACAGGACCAGGACAAAAAAGCATTAGGCAAGAAATGGGGTGCTGAAAATGAGCTTCTGGAAAAATACCCTGGGCTGATATTTACAACATCTACAGGAATGAGCTATCTTCCTGTCAATGCTGAAGATGAATGCGAACGAATCAAGAATATTGTAAATAAGCAGGAATCACTGGTGGCCAAAAAAGAGGGTCGGGAAGCAGAAATGTTAGAGGTAACTCCGCATAGCTTTCGTCATACTTTTGTAACAAGATGTGTTCAGTCTGGAATGGGGCCAGCTACAGTAGGTAAGATTAGCGGCCATTCTACTCAGAAAATGACAGAGTATTATACGCATCTTGAACAGGGGTATGTGAAAGATGAATACGAACGGTACGATAAAAAATATGGAAAAGAAAGCTAATTTTACTGATAAAATGACAATTTAGGAAGAGGTTTAAATATTTGGAAAAAGCAAGAAACACTGAAGAAGAAAAAAAAATGGGTCAAAAGTGGGTCAAAAAAGAATATGAGGCATCCGCAACCCGCATAAACACTGGGTTTCCGGCTGATACCAGTACATTATCACCGATGATGCAGGAATACTGCAAGACAAAGGAAACCTACAAAGACTGTATTTTGTTCTACCGCCTGGGCGATTTTTATGAGATGTTTTTTGAGGATGCGCTGCTGGTGTCCAAGGAGCTGGAGCTGACACTGACCGGTAAGGACTGCGGGCTTGAGGAGCGTGCGCCGATGTGTGGGATTCCGTTTCATGCTGCGGAGACTTATATCAAGCGTCTGATCGAGAAGGGGCATAAGGTGGCAATCTGTGAGCAGGTGGAGGATCCGAAGAAAGCCAAAGGTCTGGTAAAGCGTGAAGTTATCCGTGTTGTCACACCTGGAACGACTTTGGATGCGACTTCTCTGGATGAGTCCAAGAATAACTATCTGATGTCCATTGTATCAATGGAGGATCATTTTGGCTGCGCCATCGCAGATATTACAACCGGTGACTGTTTTCTGACAGAAGTAGACAAGCCTCAGAAACTTCTGGATGAGATCAACAAATTCGTCCCTGCGGAAATCATCTGCAATGACGCTTTTTTTATGAGCGGAATTGATACAGAAGATCTGAAAGACCGCCTTCGTATCTGTATTTTCCCGCTGGATAACTGGTATTTTGATGACAGTCTGTGCAAGCGCACACTGAGAGAACACTTCCATGTAAATACACTGGAAGGACTTGGTATCCAGGATTATGACAGCGGCGTGATCGCAGCAGGAGCGCTTTTTCAGTATCTGAATGAGACACAGAAGACAGCCTTATCTCATATGGCATCGATCCGCCCGTATTCCGCGGATAAATTTATGCTGATCGACAGTTCTAGCCGCAGAAACCTGGAACTGGTAGAGACACTTCGTGAGAAACAGAAACGAGGATCTCTTCTCTGGGTACTTGATAAGACAAAGACCGCAATGGGAGCCAGAACGTTACGAGGATATGTAGAGCAGCCGCTGATCGATGCATCTGAGATCCGTGCTCGTCTGGAGGCAGTGGAAGAACTGACCCAGAGGCCGATGCTGCGCGATGAGATCCGTGAATATCTCAATCCGATCTACGATCTGGAGAGATTGATCAGCCGCATCAGTTATCAGTCCGCAAACCCGAGAGATATGGTGGCGTTTGCTTCTTCACTGGCAATGATCCCGTATATCCGCCAGGTCCTTCAGGAATTTGAGGCTCCGGTCCTTAAGAAAATCTATGAAGATATGGACCCGCTTGAGGATGTCACAGATCTGATCAAACGCGCGATCGTGGATGAACCGCCGCTCGCACAGAAAGACGGAGGCATCATCAGGGAAGGTTATCATGCAGATGTCGACAAATACCGCCGTTCCAGGACCGACGGCAAGAAATGGCTTGCAGAGCTGGAAGCCCGCGAAAAGGAACGTACCGGGATTAAGACACTCAAGATCAAATACAGCCGTGTGTTTGGATATGCCCTTGAGGTAACGAATTCATTCAAAGACCAGGTTCCGGATAATTATGTCCGCAAGCAGACACTGACCAATGCCGAGCGCTATATCACACAGGAACTCAAAGAACTCGAAGATCTGATCCTCGGCGCGGAGGACCGCCTGTATGCGCTGGAATATGAACTGTTTGCAGATGTCAGGGATAAAGTCGGACAGGAGGTTGTCCGTATCCAGCGGACAGCGAAGGCAGTTGCAGCGCTCGATGTTTTTGCCTCTCTTGCCCTTGTTGCTGAGAAAAATAACTTTGTCAAACCGAAGATTAACGAGAGCGGCGTCCTGGATATCAAGGGCGGCCGTCATCCGGTCGTAGAGCAGATGATCGAAAACGATATGTTTATCTCCAATGATACATATCTGGACAATCAGAAAAAACGTGTCTCCATCATCACCGGACCGAATATGGCAGGTAAATCTACTTATATGCGTCAGACGGCCCTCATCGTTCTTATGGCACAGATCGGAAGCTTTGTTCCGGCAGAGAAGGCAAACATCGGTATCGTGGATCGTATCTTTACGAGAGTCGGTGCATCTGATGACCTGGCAAGCGGACAGAGTACTTTTATGGTGGAGATGACAGAGGTTGCCAATATTCTCCGAAACGCGACATCCAGAAGCCTTCTGATCCTGGATGAGATCGGACGTGGAACAAGTACCTTTGACGGACTGGCGATCGCATGGGCGGTGATCGAGCATATCAGCAACACCAAGCTCTGCGGAGCCAAGACACTTTTTGCAACGCATTATCATGAACTGACCGAACTGGAAGGCAAGATTCCGGGCGTTAATAACTATTGTATCGCTGTCAAGGAAAAAGGTGACGACATCGTATTCCTGCGTAAGATCGTCAAGGGCGGCGCGGATAAGAGCTATGGTATCCAGGTAGCGAAGCTTGCCGGTGTGCCGGATTCTGTCATCAACCGTGCAAAAGAACTCGTCGAGGAACTCAGCGATGCGGATATCACGGCAGCAGTCAAGGACCTGACCGCACCGAAGAAAAAACAGAAGATCGTCTATGACCAGGTAGATATGGCACAGATGTCACTTTTTGATACCGTGCAGGATAATGATATCGTAGAGGAGATCAAAAACCTGGATATGACGAATCTGACACCGATGGAAGCTATGAATATTTTATATAATTTACAGAACAAGATCAA
>OLSO01002181.1_pt1 | contig 12586 bp, 10 predicted proteins | sample 1672441 | NCBI WGS metagenome assembly OLSO01 (sample SAMEA3136686, study PRJEB25190) | human gut metagenome | biome: human gut; feature: human-associated habitat; material: faeces | place: Austria | collected 2013 | reverse complement strand
GATTTCATAACCAAGTTCCTCCGCCCGCTCCCAGGTAACATCCAGTGACTCCTCGATGATGATCTGTGTATCTTCATCAACAAGAGTAGTTCCCTGTAACGCTTCCAGAACCTGAAATTCCAGTCCTTTTCCATATGGCGGATCCATAAAGATCCAGGAAAAGGCATCCTCTCCATCCAGCTTGTTCACCGCAGACACCGCGTCCGTCACCAACAGAGTAGCATCCTCTTTCAATCTGGTAAATGCCAGATTCTCCCGGATACACTCTGCTGCTTTCCTCTGTTGCTCCACAAACACACACCAGGAGGCACCGCGGCTTAACGCCTCGATACCAATGCCACCGCTTCCCGCAAACAAATCCAGAAATCTGCTGTCTGCTATGGATGGCTGAATCATATTAAATAATGTCTCTTTGATCCGGTCGGTTGTCGGACGTGTGTCCATTCCTTCAATCGTTTTCAGTTGTAATCTTTTGGCAGATCCTGCTATTACTCTCATAACATCCTCACTTGCTTCGCTTATTATATAGTTCTTCTATTAATATTTCTTCTTTCAGCAAAATATCTTTTTCCCGTTCATTATACGTATTTACTATATAAAAGTCAAATCGGCACACAGCATTTTCTGCCATGCGCCGATTTTTCTTTTCCTTATTTACCGGACATCTGTTTTTCCTGTTCTTCGATCATTTTCTTAACCATATAACCACCAACAGATCCGTTCTGTTTTGATGTCAGGTCTCCGTTGTACCCGTCTGATAATGGTACACCAAGTTCACTTGCTACCTCGTATTTGAATTTGTCTAATGCTCCTTTTGCCTCCGGTACGGCGGCTCTGTTTGATGAACGATTTGCCATTTTATACTCCTCCTTTTAATCTCTGTGTTGTTCTGTAACCTTTTGTAATATTTGTTTTGGTTACAATCCTAGTATATGGAGGAATTAAATTATTACACTAGAAGTTCTTTCATAATCTGGAATTTTTTTCAACCATTCCGGATATTCTTCTAAAATCCAGTCTGCCGCTTCATTTGCCATTTGCAAGATTGCCGCATCCTGATAAATATCTCCGATTTTAAAATCCATAAGACCGCTTTGACGGATGCCAAACAGATCACCCGGACCACGAAGCTTCAGATCTTCACTTGCGATTTTGAAACCATCGTTGGAATGATTCAGAATATCCAGTCTTTTTTTCGTCTCTTTTGCATCAGAACCGGTCATAAAAATGCAATAAGACTGATATGCACCTCTTCCGACACGTCCCCGGAGCTGATGGAGCTGGGCAAGTCCAAAACGTTCCGCGTTTTCAATCAGCATAACTGTCGCATTCGGCACATCGATTCCGACTTCAATTACCGTAGTGGATACAAGGATCTGAATCTGATTTTCTGCAAATTGCTGCATGATCTCATCTTTGTATACCTGTTTCATCTTCCCATGCAGGCAGCCCACCTGCACATCTGCGCCCATCTCATCCTGAAGCATCCTGCTGTAGTCCGTGACATTTTCTGCTTCCATGTTCTCACTCTCTTCGACCATCGGACAGATAACATAACACTGTCTTCCTTCTGCGATCTGTTTTTTCATAAACTGATAGGCAGTCTGCCTGTATCCGGTATCTACGACGCAGTTTTTGATCGGGATACGATTTGCCGGAAGCTCATCGATCACCGATATGTCCAGTTCACCGTATAAAATGATTGCAAGCGTGCGCGGAATCGGTGTCGCACTCATAACAAGCACATGCGGTGTACCGCCTTTCTGCGCGAAACTCTCTCTCTGCTTCACGCCAAAACGATGCTGTTCATCGGTCACAACAAGCGCCAGATTATCATAATTTACCGCATCCTGTATAAGCGCATGGGTTCCGATGATAATCTTCGCAAATCCGCACTCTATCCGGTCATAGGCACGCCGTTTTTCCTTTGCGGTCATGGAACCTGTCAGGAGCACTGCTTTCACAGGAATATCATAGGTTTCCAGCATATTACATATTGACGCGTAATGCTGTCTTGCAAGAACTTCTGTCGGAGCCATCATTGCGCCCTGGCATCCTGAAAGCGCTGTATTAAAAAGCGCCAGAACTGCAACGATCGTTTTTCCGGAACCGACATCCCCCTGCACCAGACGTGACATGGTCATCTCTCCCGCCATATCTGCTGCAATCTCTTTCCAGACTTTCTTCTGTGCATTTGTCAGTTTATATGGAAGCTTCGCTATAAATGCATCTATATCCGGGTGTACCGGGATCACATATTCATTTTCCAGTTTTTCATTCTTATCTTTTAATTTTCGGATTGCAAGAATAAACTGAAGAAATTCTTCAAATACAAGACGCTTTCTTGCATGCATGAAAACAGCTTTGTCCTCTGGAAAATGAATTCCCCGGACCGCATAATTGTACTCTGCAAGTTCATAACGCATACGCAGTTCCTTCGGCAGACGTTCTCTGGTCAGATCCATCCCGTCAAGCGCCTGATGCATTGCTTTCATAATGGCATGATTGGAAAGTCCGGCTGTCAGACCATAGATTGGCTGCAGCGTATTTTTTTTCCCGTCATACTGTTCCGGCGGATAAAAGACCTCCGGATGTTCCATGACAAGTTCGTTTCGTTTTCGCACAATCTTACCGCGGAGCGTAACTGCACCGCCTTTTTGAAATGTATTACGAAGATACGGCATCCGGAACCAGATAACCTTAAGCGTTCCGGTCAGATCTTTCACATGCATCGTCGTCACCTGCAGACTGCGGTTCCCGGATACCTGCACGCGGCCAAAAATCATGCCGTTTACTGCCACTACCTGTCCTTCTCTTACATCGCTTATCGGCACCGGCTCTTCATATATATCATAGCCTCTCGGATAATAACGGAGCATATCTCCTACCGTAGAAATACCAATCTTCGCAAACAGTTTTTCTGTTTTCTCTCCGATTCCTTTTAATTCTTTAATACTTGTTTCTGTGATCATAACTGCTCCTGCGTAGTAACATCAATAACAAAAAGAGGACCGCTTAAAGTCCCCTTTTATCCTGCTTTTTTTCTATTCAACTGCCAATACGTAATAATAGATCGGCTGTCCACCAAACTGCGCATCAACGTCTACATCCGGATATTTCTCCGTTACTTTCTCTGTAAATGCATCTGCATCTTCTTCTGATACATCAGCTCCATAATACAGGCTGATCAGTGCCGAATCATCATCTACAAGCTGCTCCAGCATATCCAGCGCTGTTGCCTCCACTTCCGTTCCAACAGAAAGGATTCCGCTGTCACCGATTCCCATGATATCTCCTTCATGGATCTCTTTCTCATCAATCTTCGTATCACGGACTGCATATGTGATCTGTCCGGTCTTAACATTCTTAATCTCTTCCAGCATCGTCTCTTCGTTGCTCTTCGCATCTGCGTCCGGCACAAAATTGATCAGTGCTGTGATTCCCTGTGGTACTGTCTTTGTCGGAATTACAATGATCTCTTTATCTTCCACAAGCGCTTTTGCCTGATTTGCAGCAAGGACAATATTCTTATTGTTCGGAAGGATAAATACACTGTCTGCATTCACTGCATCAATTGCCTTGAGCATATCTTCCGTACTCGGATTCATTGTCTGACCGCCTTCGATAATATAATCAGCTCCAAGTTCTTTGAAAATGGAATTCAGTCCTTCACCAATTGATACCGTAATAAATCCCATTGGTTTTCTAGGCTCTTTTGCCTTCTCTTCTTCCTGTGCTGCCGCAAGTTTCTCGGCATCACGGATCAGTTTTTCCTGATGCTCCTCGCGCATATTGTCAATTTTCATGCGGGAGAGCTGTCCGTATGTCAACGCTCTCTGAATCGCAAGTCCCGGATCATTTGTATGCACATGGATCTTCACAACATCGTCATCTGCAACGCATACGATAGAATCGCCGATGGATGACAGATATGCTTTAAAATCATGTTCATCTGCTTCTGTAAATTCTTTCTCTGTAAGGATAATGAACTCTGTACAATATCCGAACTTGATATCTGCCGTATCTTCTGCATTCACTTTCGTTACAGTCACACCGCCGGCAGGCTGGATCGCACTGTAATCTACTTCTTTTCCAAGGAATGCATCATATGCTCCTGAAATCACTTCCAGAAGTCCCTGTCCGCCGGAATCTACAACGCCGGCTTCTTTAAGAACCGGGAGCATCTCCGGAGTCTTTGCAAGCACTTCTTTTGCATGTTCGATCACTGCCGGGATGAACTCTTCGAGATCATCTGTCTCCTGTGCCAGCTCAGAAGCCTTCTCAGCAATACCGCTGGCAACTGTAAGAATTGTTCCTTCCTTCGGCTTCATAACTGCTTTATAAGCTGTATCACGCGCTCTTGTGCATGCTGCTGCAAGTGCGATCACGTCAATCTCTTTCTCTTCGCGGATTGACTTGGTAAATCCTCTTAAAAGCTGTGACAGGATAACACCGGAGTTACCTCTTGCGCCACGCAGGGAACCGGATGAGATTGCTTTTGCAAGCTCTTTCATACCCGGATTCTCAAGTGCTGTTACTTCCTTTGCTGCAGACATAATTGTCAGTGACATGTTCGTTCCTGTGTCTCCATCCGGAACCGGAAAAACATTCAGCTCATTGATAAATTCTTTCTTTGCCTCTATATTCTGTGCACCTGCAAGAAACATCTTTGCAAGCATGTCCACATTAATTGTCTTTGTAGCCACTTCTTATGTTCCTCCTTAACTAATCGATGACTCTTACACCTTCGATATAGATATTGATCTTATCAACCGGCATACCTGAAAATTCTTCTACTTTATACTGTACATTGCTGATCAGGTTCTCTGTTACTGCAGAGATACTGACACCATATGCGACGATCGCATGAAAATCAAGACTGATGTGATTGTCATCAGAAATGTGAACCTGAATACCACGTGTCAGGCTCTCTCTTTTAAGCAAATGTACAAAACCATCCTTCATATTAACAGCAGCCATACCAACGATACCAAAGCATTCTACTGCAACGGTTCCGGCATATTTTGCAATAACCTCAGGATCAATTGTAATAATTCCAAGATCTGTACTAACGCATCCCTTCATACTGCAACCTCCACTTCTTCTATTTATCATTTTAAGTATAGTCTAATCTTCTATATTATACCCTGTTTGCTCATTTATTACAAGTCACGCATAGCAGACAGCGCCTGTTCTGTCATAAAAATGTAATTTTTTGTCATATAAAAAACTCAGATTCCAAATCGAACCTGAGTTTTTAATTCCAATCACATTCTTGATTAAGCACGTTCAACTTTGCCTGATTTTAAGCAAGAAGTACAAACATACATTTTCTTTGTAGCTCCGCCTTCTGTCTTAACACGAACTGATTTTACGTTTGATTTCCACATCTTTGGTGATCTTCTATGTGAGTGACTTACATTGTTACCAAAGTGAGCACCCTTTTCACAAATAGCACATTTAGCCATGACTGCACCTCCTAACGCTCATAATAAGTCTGTTCTCCAGACTCGCAACATTGACATTGTAACAGACTTGTTATCTAATTGCAAGTATTTTTTATAAAAATGTAATCTTAAGATGAAAATATGTTTTCAAGGCGGCAAAAGTGTTCTCTCCTGTCTGCACCGCCTGCTAGCAGCAGAACAGATTATACCCTGCCAGTATACATAAAATAATACAGATCACTTCTATAAAAGCATTCGGTAAGATCATAGACAGAATAAGCCCGACAGCAACCCAGAACAAAGCAAATCCGATTACTTTCTTCATAATTCTCACTGCCTTTATCAATTCTTTTCATATTATTTTATGCAAATTTGCCGGAAAACATTACAAAGTTCTCTGCCTGGTTATTCCTCGTCAAGAATATCCATAACATCTTTCTCCGTCATCTTGTCATCTTTATCGCCGGTAAACTTGTCGATGGCATCCGGAATCATATCCAGGATCTTCGTCATCGTATCCTGATTCTTGATATTTACAAGTTTTGTTTTACCATTCTGGATCACAAGCACCGCACACGGAGACATCTTACCGCCGACACCTCCTGCCCCTTTTTCCTTCTTATCGCCGCTGAATGCGCCGGCTCCGATACCAAAAGAGACATCTACAAGTGGAAGAATGATCGTATCTCCGATGTGAATTGCATCTCCGACAACTGTCTTTGATGAAACAACACTATCCATTCCCCGGAACAATGCTTCTACTGTTCCTTTAAAATTATTGTCTGCCATATTATTTCCTCCTGACTTTATCTTTCATAATTTTTTATATCCCGATAGGTCGTTCTGATATTCCGGTTCCAGAACAATACCCATGCAAGTCTCGCAAGATGATTTAACCGTAAGTTTCCTTTGCAGAGAAGGCTTCCTCCAAATACTGCCTGTTCAAAATCCGGATGCACTTCAAATGCCGACCCAAAGAGCGGATAAAATACACTTAATACAGCCAGCACTTCACCGGTATAAGCCGGATCTTCAAATCCAAATCTTATCTTTCCTTCCAGCTTCTTTGGTTTCCACGCTTTCAGAAAACGGAAAAGCTCTTTTTTAGCTTTTTCAATGCGACGGGAGATGAGGAACTGTATGCTCGCTCCGAAGAAGATAGAACCGAGAATGCTTGATACACCATTTCTTATAGTTAGGAGAGAATGAAAGGACATCAATTGCTCTTTCTTATCCACAACTGTCTGCTTCTGCTCACGCATCTTATCGCGCGTTCTCTTTATCTTCTTTACAATCCTCTGAATGTAAGATTCTTTTTTATCCGGATTCTTCCGTTTAGATTTTTTCTTTTCAGTTTTTTCAGGATCTTCTGAAATTTGTCCAGATTTTTCTTTATCTTCTTCACACTGTACCGTCTGCGGAAGTCTCTTAACATCTTGTGCTTTTTCAGCCACCTGTAATTCTTCTTCCACTTCTGGCTCTTCATACGCTTCAACAGACCTCTTTTTCTCTGGCTCTTCATGCGTTTCATCAGTTTCTTCCACTGCTGTATCCGGTTCTTCGTTAACAGACCGTTCTTTTTCGTCATCTTTCTCATCGGCTTTCTCCTCCTTTATTTCTGCGCTTCGCTTCTTTGCAGATCTTCGTTTCCAGAACACAATCCGTAATTTCCATATCAGATGGCTGTCCTTATACAGCAGATCGATTCTGAACAAATGTAAAAGCCACGTTATGCACACCTTTCCTTTCAAGCTGTCTGTAGTCCCTCTGCATACGCCCTGTGCTTTGTAACGAACAGGAACAAACAGCAGGATCAGAATCAGCAATAGCAGTATTCCCAGTATCACTGCGATTATGATTCCTATTATTTTCAAGATCAACAACAATATATGTAGCATCTTAACCTTCCCGTTCTTTTTCTAAAATATAGGAACGGATATCCGCACCTTTGGTTTCATTATACACTTCCTGTGTGATTCCTTCCACTATTTCCAGCGCATCCTCAAAATCTTTTGTAAGACCCACGACAAGCGGCAGCTCCTCCGGATAATTTTTCTGCCTGCGGATACATGCCGGGAAAATATCCAGCTGGTTCTGATCTGTCGATGCAAGTGTGATCAGATAAACTCCGGGTAATAATTTCCCGTTTTTCAGTTTTTTAATCAGATTTTCTTTTTTCTTCTGCAGGCCTTCCGGCACATATAAATATTTATAAATATGCATATGCCGCCCTCTTTCTTTAATAATAGGCATCAAAAACTTCCCTTGCCACATTGACTGCTTTCGCATTACCGTCTGCTGCTTCGATTACAACGCTGACAACAAGATCCGGATCATCCACGTTCGACATACCGATAAACCAGGAGTGGTCTTTGTTCTTATCCGAACTGTACTCTGCTGTTCCGGTCTTTCCTGCTGTTGTATAACTTGTTCCGCTCATTGCTGATGCTGCTGTTCCGTATTTTGTTACACTGGACATATAATCCTTTAACATGGAAGCTTCTTTCGCTGTCATCAGTTCTGCATATTTTTCCGGTTTCGTCGAGCTTATCACAGCGCCTTTGTAATTTGTCACAGAATCCACAAGGTACGGCTTCATCAATGTTCCGCCATTTGCAATTGCCGAAGTAATGAGTGCCATATGATATGGACTTACCTGTGTCTTTCCCTGTCCGATCGCTGTCATCATACGTTCCGCGATTCCTGCCTGGTCACTTAATGCAAAATGACTTTCTTTATAAGAAATATTCCCCGGAAGTTTTGAATCAAACAGCAGCTTCTTTGTAGTCTTCTTAAAATCCGGGATCTTCAGTCCCTGTCCGATATTACTGAAAGAGGTATTGCAGGAATAAGCAAGGCTGTCTCTGAAACTTACCTGTCCGTGCACTTTTCCGCCAAAGCAGTGGATCGTATTCGATCCAGCTTCGATCTGTCCCTGGCACACATAAGAATAATCATCCGGATTGCCATGTTCTCTTATATACTCCAGTGCTGTTATCACTTTAAATGTAGATCCCGGCGGATACTGTCCCTGTGTTGCACGGTTTAACAGTCTTGCCGATGAATCCGTATTGAGTGTCTGCCATTTGTCTTCCACTGTCTCCGGATTGAAGTCCGGCTTTGATACCATGGCAAGAACTTTGCCTGTCTTCGGATCCATGGCAACAACCGCACCCTTTCGGTCTCCCAGCGCATCATACGCTGCTCTCTGTAATTTCACATCCAGTGTTGTGACAACATTGTCTCCCGGATTCTTCTTATCCTGAAATTCATTCGTTAGCTTCTCCAAAAAAAATGCATTTGACGACAGAAGTTCGGAATTCATTCTGGATTCCAGACCGTATTTCCCTTTTGCCGTATACCCGACTACATGGGCAAATTCTCTTCCATACGGATATTCCCTCGTCTCGCTTCCATCTGCGGAAGTTGTCGTCTGAGCAAGTACTTTCCCTCTTTTGTCCAGAATCTTACCTCTTGTAACACGTTTGGCAAGCGTATCTGATCTCCGGTTGTACGGACTGCTTATGAAATCTTTACTTTTTACAACATTAAAATAGGATATATATCCCATCATGACTAAGAAAAGTGTGACAAAAACATATGTTACTCTAGCGAACTCTTTGTTGCGGGCGCGTTTGCGCTTTGCGCGGCGCTTTTCTTCCCTGCGGGCGCGCCTGCGATCTCTGGCGGTCATATGCCGGCGTTCTTCTCTGCGGCGCATGTTCCTGTCTGCTTCTCTTTGCTCGTAACCGTTCCTTCTTCTTTCTTTCAATGTCCTCTTCCTCGTCTTCTCTTAAAATATAAAGTCCCTGAATAATCGCAAACATGATCACTGTACTGAACAGTGAACTACCACCATAGCTGACCAGAGGAATGGTCACACCGGTGGATGGAATAAACTTGGTCACACCTCCGATGGCAAGAAACACCTGGAAAATATAACAGGTTCCAAGCCCCAGCGCTACCAGCTTGTAAAATCCGTTGTGAAGCTGCATTGCAATATTTAAAAACATAATATAACAGCTCACACAGATCAGTATCATACAAAGTCCGTAGATCAGTCCCATCTCTTCACCGATCGCTGCAAAAATGAAATCGGATACTGCAACCGGGATCGTATTCGGCACTCCCTCAAATAAACCAAGTCCGAACCAACTTCCGGTGCCGATTGCAAATAAAGACTGTGCTACCTGCTGTCCGCCATTCGCGTATACAGCAAGCGGATCTTTCCATACGATGACACGCACACGCACATGGTTGAACAGATAATATGCCGCCACGGACGCCAGACTCCCGGCACCCAGTCCGGCAAATATATACAGAGGCTGTCTCGTTGCCACATAGAGCATAACGAGATATACAACAAATATGATGAGTGCCGCACCAAGGTCTTTGGATGCAACCAGAATCAGCACATGGAATGCTGCCAGCGCTGTCGTGATCACAATATTCTTAAATTCCAGTGAAAGCTTAAAACTGGAGGCAACAAAGAATACAAAAACAATCTTCACAAGCTCTGACGGCTGGATATTCGCAACCTTTGTTGAAAATCCAAGCTTTGCACCTCCGGATACGCCTCCCCAGACAACAACTGCCGCCAGTGAAAAGATACCGATCACTGCGTAAAATTTTCTCCATTCTGCCAGAAACTTGAATTTCCGGATGATCACTGGTACAACCAGACTGCATGCAATACCTGCCGCCGCGATCATAAACTGCTTGATCGCATAAGAATAATTCAGCCTCGTCAGCATGATAAATCCAATGCATAACAGCATACACATATTATTGACGACCAGTCTGGATACCTTTGGATATAGCAATGTGTACAAAATGATCGTAGCTCCAAACAATACTACCTGCATCAGATAAAACGCCAGCATTTTGATGTCATCCGTCTGTAAATACATCACTGCAAATGCGATCGCATGCATCAGAAACATTAATATATTCTGTCGGCGCAGAAGATAACGTTTTCTGTCCGGGTCCTGATAACCAAATATGCTGAAACATAAGAATGTGTACATAATGATCAGCAGAATCATCACATATTTGGATAGTTGTACGATTATATTTACCAAACTCTCACCTACTTCACTCCTCGTTTAAAATGTCCTTTTGTATAGGAGGCTTCCGGAAGCTGTGCATTTCTTCCCCGTAAAAATACATCTCCATATACATTTATAATATCCCGCGTTTCTTTTCCGGATTCCATCGTGAAATCCAGCCGCAGTGCCGATGGCTGTAAATTCCGGATCTCTTTATGCTGTTTCATAAGCATAAGCGGAACCGGGTTATAAATAATATTATAGCAGAAACTGCACTCATTCCTTACCGGAAATCTGTTCTGATAACGGTCCGTCAAATATAAAAGTGACGGCTTTCTCTCACAGCTCCTCGTATTCTTCTGTATACAGTTTGCCGTGATCATCACCGGCTGGTATCCGTAAATACTCAGCATACCGCCCAAAAGACCGCAGTCTTTTAATTCTCTGCCATTGAGTTCAACAGATGCCGTAAACCGGGAAATGCCTTCCTGCTTCAGAAAAGCTTTTCCACTGTGGTTAAATACATACATATTGTAATCTGTCAGAATCTCATCCGTATAATTTTTCTCTTTCAACCATGCAAGGCTCTCGAAATTGCGGATCATCACGCCATCAAAACTCTTCTTAAGTTCTGCATAGTACTGTTCAAACAGCTTAACTGCACGTTTCCGGAAAATATATGGCATAGCAAGATATAGTTTCTGATCATCAGAGAGCTTCTCTCTGAGATTTTTCCATTCTTTCGCCTCACAAAGTGTACTTTCTGCCAGGATCACTGCAACATCTTCTCTGCCTGCTGCGGCTTCAAACTGTTCCGGTGTGCATACGCGCACTGTAAATCTCTCATCCGCCGGAACATTATTATATTCGCTGCAGATCTCATCCTGTCTCTCAAAAAATGTTTCGACACATTCCGATGACTCTGAAGTTCTGCGATATGATTCTAATAATTTTTCTTCTAATAATCCCAGACTTTCCCGTCGCAGTTCATTGATTGCCTGCATTGGTAGAAAAATACTGCCTTCCGTATGGATTTCCAACTCATCAAATGTAAATGGCGTCTGACCTGTCTTGCGCATCTGCTTATCAATACGCTTCTCATCTAACGGCTGCTTCAGTGCTTTCTGCACTTCAGCGCCTTCACAAGAAACAGATACCTCCCGACAGCATAAGTCTATTTTAGCACGACTTCCTTCGGAAAGTGTGAAGACTCCCTTAATTTTTTCTTGCTTTTTTGAAAATTCCGGAAGCGTCTCTACCTGTTCTTCTCCTTTTGGCCGTTTTAGTGATAACATCGATCTGCCATTTTCGCATTGATAATAACCCTTCATATAGCCTCTTCTTCTGTAGGCATTCTCCAGAGTTTTAAGATCTTCCGGCTTCACACGGAAACCATCGCGCCCTTTCTGCAAATAAAGATTCACGTATTTGCGGTACATCCGTACAACCGTATAGACATATTCCGGCTGCTTCATCCTGCCTTCAATCTTAAAAGAGTCAATTCCGGCTTCGATCAGATCCGGGATCATCTCTATTGTGCACAGATCCTTAAGGCTCATCAGATCCTGCGGTTTCTTTCCCTCTACTGAATATGGAAGACGGCACGGCTGTGCACACTGTCCCCGGTTACCACTTCTTCCGCCAATCATACTGCTCATCAGACACTGGCCGGAATAGCAGTAACACATTGCACCGTGAACAAAGCATTCCATCTCCAGACCTGTTCGTTCTTTCATCCGACGCACTTCCTCAAGACTGATCTCTCTTGCCGGAACAATACGCGTTGCACCCTTTCTGCCGAAAAATTCTGCTCCGTACTCGCCTGTCACTGTCATCTGCGTGCTGACATGCACCGGCAGATCCGGAAAAACCTCACGGATAAACGAAAAAACACCCAAATCCTGAACAATTACGGCATCCAGCCCCTGACGGTAATATGGCAACAGATACTCATACAATTCTGCAAGTTCATAATCCTTCAGCAGCGTATTCACCGTCATATAAATCTTCCTCTGCTGTAAATGTACCTCATCAATGGCACGCAGATACTGCTCTTCATCCAGATTGCCTGCATATGCCCTTGCGCCAAAA
>OLSO01002180.1_pt1 | contig 12588 bp, 8 predicted proteins | sample 1672441 | NCBI WGS metagenome assembly OLSO01 (sample SAMEA3136686, study PRJEB25190) | human gut metagenome | biome: human gut; feature: human-associated habitat; material: faeces | place: Austria | collected 2013 | reverse complement strand
ATGGCACTTCATTCGGACATTCTTCCGAAGGCATATTGTGATGAATTGATGGAATTATGCACGGATGCAAGACCGATGCCTTTCGAGGAGGCAGTGTCTGTAATTGATGAGTCTTATGGGCGTTCCTGGAAGAAGGTATTTGCATCGATCGAAGAGACGCCAATCGGTTCTGCATCAATTGCGCAGGTACATAGAGCAGTCTTAAAGTCAGGAGAAGAGGTTGTCGTTAAGATCCAGAGAAAAGGCATTTATGAGATGATGGCGCGGGACATTGAGTTTATCCGTAAAGCAATCAAGCTGATGCCACCGATCAGTCTGAAAGGAATGGCTGATTTTGATCTTGTGCTTGACGAACTCTGGTCAGTGACAAGAGATGAGATGAATTTCCTGACCGAAGCATCGAATATCGAAGAATTTGCCAGAAGAAATAAAGATGTCAATTTCGTCCAGACACCGGTTCTGTATCAACAATATACAACCGTGCATGTGCTTGTGATGGAATACATTGACGGCTGTGGAATTGATGAGAAGGAGAAACTTCTTGAAGATGGCTATGACCTGAAAGAAATCGGAAGCAAACTTGTAGATAACTATATTAAGCAAGTAATGGATGATGGGTTCTTCCACGCTGATCCGCATTCTGGAAATGTAAAGATCCGTGATGGAAAGATTGTCTGGATTGATATGGGTATGATGGGACGACTGACAGAGCATGACCGTGAGATGATCACGCTTGCGATCGAAGGCGTTGCACTGAATGATGTTGGTCTGATCCTAAAGGCGGTTCTTGGACTGGGTGAATTCAAAGAACGACCGGAGCAGAGAAAACTTTATGAAGACATTGAAGGATTGCTTTTGAAATACGGAAGTACCGATATGGGCAAGATTAATGTGGCAGAGGTCATGACGGATCTGATGGAAGTCATGAAAGAAAATAAGATCATGATGCCACATGGACTGACGATGCTTGCCAGAGGACTTACGCATATGGAAGGTGTACTTTCCAATATCGCACCGGATATCAATATGGTGGAGATTGCCAGAGCAAGACTTGCTGCGGATTTTCTTCACAATTTTAACTTTAAGAAGGAATTGAAGAACACAGGAAGAAGCCTTTTGAAATCTGTGCGGAAGATGATTGACCTTCCATCCATGACAACGGACTTAATGGATGAATTCATGAAAGGTCAGTCAAAAGTAAACCTGGATCTGCGTGTGTCAAAGGATCTGGCATTTCTTTTAAGACGACTTGTAAGGAATATTGTTATGGGTCTGTGGGTCATGGCACTTCTGATCAGTTCAAGTATTATCTGTACAACGGATATGACACCGAAGTTTATGGGAATCCCGGCACTTGGTGCGTTCGGATATCTGATGGCAGTGGTGATTATGATCTATGTATTTGTGAAACATATTTTCTCGAGGAAGTAAAAAAAGAATAGAAAGCAAAGGAAAAGAGAGATGAAATTTTCGTCTCTCTTTTTTATATATTAGGAAAGTCCTTTCCTAATATATAAAAAACGCTCCGCTCAGGATGCGCACTGCGGCGTACAAGGTAGGTGTCGCAAGCGGTCTACGTTTCCACTTCGGTCCTTGCTAAACAAGCGCCACTGGCGCTTAGCAACGCCGCAGGCGCAAGAATGTGCCGAGGCACATTCTTTGTTCATGAGAAAAATATATAAGTTTAAAACAGATAAATGAGAAAAGTTCTCAAATAATAAAAATCCAATTGACTGTATAATAGACATCCTGTATACTTACGGAGTTAGTTAGACTAACATGAGTTAGAAAAGTATAACCAGGAGCGATTACATGAAATTAAAAAATATAAAATGTTTACTTGCAGTCTGTCTTTGTGCATCGGCCCTGTTGGTCGGATGCGGACAGAAGACAGCAGATAAATCCGAAACATCGTCAGAAAGTGTACAGAATCAGTCGAAGGATATTCAAGAAGCATCCAGAGATGTTTTTGCAATGGATACCTATATGACAGTGACTGCGTATGGAGAAAATGCAGAGGTAGCTGTTGATGCGGCACAGGCAGAGATTGAGCGTCTGGACGCACTTTTATCGACAGGAGATGCAGACAGCGAGATCGCAAAACTGAACGCAGATGGAAGTGCAGAGCTTTCCGAAGATGCAGGTTATCTGACGGAACGCGCATTGGAACTTTATCAGGAGACAGATGGGGCGTTTGATATTGCGATTTATCCGGTGATGGAAGCATGGGGATTCCCAACACAGAACTTTCAGGTTCCGTCACAGGACACATTGGATCAGCTTCTTCCACTCACTGATGCGGGAAATATTTCTTATGACAAAGAAACGAAAAAGATATCTTTCGGTGTAGAAGGAATGAAAATCGATCTCGGAGGAATTGCAAAAGGATATACCTCATCCAGAATTATGGACATTTACAAAGACAATGGAATCACAAGTGGATTAGTGAATCTTGGCGGAAATGTGCAGGCACTCGGAACAAAGACGGATGGAACGAAATGGAAGATTGCAGTGCAGAGTCCCGATGACACAGAAGATTATCTGGGAATTCTGAGTGTTCAGGATAAGGCTGTTATCACTTCAGGGGGATACGAACGGTATTTTGAACAGGATGGTGTGACGTATCATCACATCATTGACCCAAAGACCGGATACCCGGCAGAAAGTGGACTTGTCTCTGTAACAATTGTAAGTGAGGATGGAACACTGGCAGATGGACTGTCTACTTCACTTTTTATTATGGGAAAAGAGAAAGCGGCAGATTTCTGGAGAGAACATAAGGATGATTTTGATGCAATCCTTATGAGTGATGATGGGACGCTATATGTAACAGAAGGGCTGGAAAATGATTTTTCAACGGAGAGAACAGTTGAGATCATTCGATAGAAAAGTGTAAGACAGAGTAGATTTTGGAGGAAAAATGGATTTAAAAGAAACAGGAAAGAAGCTGAAACCATTTGCACCGGTACTTTCGGTAGCAGTTGTGGCATCCTGTGTAGCAGGCACTCTGAGTGGATATCAGCCACCGGTTTATGCAGCGCAGGAGCAAACGAATTCTGTAAAAGAAGAGACTACAAAGTCAGAAGAGCAGGAGCAGGCGGTAAAAGGTTCTTTTGATCTGACGGATGGTGTTTATAAGGGAACTGGAACAGGTTATGTAGGAGAGATCACGGTTGCGGTTCAAATCAAAGACAAACAGATCGTTGCAATCGATATTCTGAGTTCTTCGGATGATGCGGCATTTTTTAAACGCGCACAGGCGGTGATCGATAAGATCATCGAAGGACAGACATTGGAAGTTGATACTGTTTCAGGGGCAACCTATAGTTCCCGGGGAATCATCAGTGCGGTGAAGAATGCACTGACAGGAGAAAAAGACAGCGGAACAACAGGACAGTCACAGTCTAGTGGCGGCGCGGCAGCAGGAAGTTCTACTTCTGTCGCAACAGTGGAAGACCCGGCAGCATATAAGGACGGAACTTATTACGGAACAGGGACTGGATTTGGCGGAACACTGAAAGTAAAGGTTGAGATCAGTGGCGGAAAGATCATAGACATCCAGATTATGGAGAATCAAGATGGAAGCGAATACATTTCCAAAGCCTCTGCACTGATCAATGCGATCATCAGTAGTCAGAGCACCAATGTAGATACCGTGTCTGGAGCAACGTACAGTTCGGTTGGAATCATCCAGGCAGTAAGAGATGCATTAAGTCAGGCGGCAGTGAGTGGAAATGGAGCAGCTTCGGATTCTTCAGAGACGAATGGCTCGAACAGTTCTTACAGTCAGGATCAGAGTACATCCACAACCGGAACAGTTCCATACAAAGAAGGAATCTATTATGGAACAGCGGAAGGATACAGTGGAGATGTATCGGTAGCTGTGGTGATCCAGGAGCATACGATCAAAGCGATTTTAGTCACAGAGACATCAGATGATGAAGCATTTTTCAACCGCGCAATGGATGTAGTGAAAAATGTGCTTAAAAATCAGAATACAGATGTAGATACTGTATCTGGTGCAACTTACAGTTCTAAGGGACTTATCGGAGCAATCAAGAATGCTTTGAAACAGGCGGAGAAAGTAACGAATGGAGAATCCATTGAAGAGAAAGCAGATACAACGGAACTGGAAAATGCAGTCAAGTCAGCAGAAGCACTTGTGATGGAGGAGTATACGCAGAGTAGCTGGGCGGTTCTGAGTCTCCGACTGAATGATGCAAAAGAGCTGTTGGAAACAGCTGCGAATGAAACAGTGGAACAGCAGGCTGTTGACAAAGCGGTGGAGAATCTGAACCTTGCAGTTGCACAGCTTGAGAAAAAGAAGTCAGATCAAGAGGAAGAAGTGAAGACAAAATACATCGATGGAACTTATGAAGTGAGTGTACCGTGTAAACCGGATGAGGATGAAGATTTTACAGAGTATCAGCTTTCTATGAAGGTGACAATACGAAATGACAAAATTGTATCCATTACTGACGTGTCAGGAGATGGGGATGCAGCAAATGACAGCTATATCAAGAAGGCGGCAAATGGAACTTCAAGCAAAAAAGGTGTCGTTTCCCAGATTATTACCAAAGGAATGCCGGAAGAAATTGATACGGTATCCAGAGCAACCTGTTCTTCGAATGCGATTATTGACGGATGCAAAAAGGCACTGGAAATGGCTTTAAGACCAGAAGAGACGGAGGCGCAGTAGGATGAAAGAGTTTATCGTAAGACTGTTTAGTCTGCTGGCAATCGTCGGTGTCCTTTTCGGATATAACGAAGTGTTGGATGTCCGTGCAAAGGATGAGGAAATCGCAAAACTGAATGCACAGTTGGAGGTACAGTCATCTGGTGCCAGCAGTGATTCTGAGTCAGGGAGTGATTCAGGAGATGGAGCAGGATACAAGGATGGAACCTATACCGGAGAAGCGGATGGATTTGGCGGAACGGTTGCGGTAGAAGTTACTGTAAAAGATGGAAAGATCGAAGCGGTAGAAGTGACTTCCGCCGAGAAGGAAGACAGTGCATATCTTGCAATGGCGGAAGATATCATTCCAAAGATCATAGAGGCGCAGAGTGCAGAAGTTGATACGATCAGCGGCGCAACGTTCAGTTCGACAGGAATTAAAAATGCAGCAGAACAGGCATTAGAACAGGCGGTAAAGTAGTTTGAAGAAGTTGAATATACATAATTTGAAAGCAAAAGAAATTAAAAAATTGCATACTTGGCTTCGTGCCTTGATTCAGATCCTTTATTTTCTGTTTCTGCCATCTGTGTATACAGCGGCATTTGCCGGCGTGAAATACATTTTTACACAGATAGGAGCAGGCGAGGTAATCGGGCTGACCTCTTTTGTAACGGTGCTTATAGTTCTCTGCGCGTATACGATTCTTTTCGGAAGATTCTTCTGTGGATTCGCATGTGCATTCGGAAGTCTTGGAGATGGAATTCATGCATTTTATATCTGGTGTTTTAAGAAGAAAAAGAAAAAGCCGGTGCTGCTTTCAGAAAAGATCACAGAGAAGTTAAGCTATTTGAAATATCTGGTGTTGACCGTAATCGCAGTACTTTGTTTTGCAGGAATATATGGAAAGGCAAAAGGGACAAGCCCGTGGGATGTTTTTTCTATGCTGCATGCAGGAAATTTCCATTTGCAGGGATATTTGCCGGGAGTGATATTACTACTTCTTATTATTGTGGGGATGTGTCTGGAAGAAAGATTTTTCTGTCGGAATCTGTGTCCGATGGGAGCAGTATTCTCATTGCTTCCGGTGCTTCCGTTCTTTGCATTGCACCGCGACAGAGAAAATTGCATCAAAGGCTGCAGCGGATGCACGAAGAAATGTCCATCCGGGATCGGACTCCCGGAAGACGGATCACTCAAAGTCGAGGGAGATTGTTTCCAATGCCAGAAATGTATTGATACCTGTCCAAAGAAGCATATCCATACAGGAATCAAAGGTCTGAAGGGAAATGAATTCTGGTTTACGATTCTTCGGGCAATTCTGTTACTTGTAATTATGATCTGGGCAGGAGTGTAATAGATGAAGAAAAAAGATCTGTTTTTAGGAGGCGGAATCCTCTTTGCGGCATGTGTACTGTTTCTTGTGATGAATCTGATGCAGTATGTACAGGCAAAGGAAAACGGACAAAAAGAAAATCAGGAAAAACAGGTTGTGATCAAGGTGGACGGAGAAGTTTACGGAAGATATGCTTTGGATGAAGACCAGGTGATCGAAGTGCAGGAAGGAGATTTTTACAACCGTATCCGGATTGAGGATGGAAAAGCTTACATGGAAGAGGCTGACTGTCCGGATGGATATTGCGAAGAGCAGGGGAAGATCAATAACCGGACACAGACCATTGTCTGCCTGCCTCATAAGCTGGTTGTAGAAATAGAAGAAGTTGAGAATTCTGATGATTCTCAAAATGAAAAGGAACATTTACCGGATACAATTTCTAAATAAATCAATTGTTCGACTGTAAAGGAGAATGTATGAATAGAAATAAAAAACTTGCGAATATGGCAATGCTTGTTGCGCTGGCAATGATTTTTAGTTATGTGGAAAGCCTGATCCCAATTAATTTTGGAGTGCCGGGGATGAAGCTTGGAGTGGCTAATCTGGTCACTGTTACAGGTCTTTATTTTCTGGAAATTCCGGAGGTACTGGCGGTATCGGTACTGCGTGTACTTCTGACAGGATTTCTTTTTGGAAATGGAATGTCGATCATTTACAGTCTGGCAGGGGCGGTTGTCAGCCTTCTTGCCATGGTACTTGTAAAGAAGATGGATGGAATTTCCATTGTAGGAGTCAGTATCACTGGCGGCGTCTTTCATAACATAGGACAGATTCTTGTTGCGATGGCAGTGGTGGAGAATCTGAAACTGATTTATTATCTGCCAGTTCTTCTTGTGGCAGGAACAGTGACAGGGTTCGTGATTGGAATTGTCGCAGGAAAGATTTTACCGGTTGTGAAGAAAGAAGCTGTAAGGACAGTATAGATAATAATACTTTTTGATTACGGGTTAGCAAAAACTAACTTGATAATATATTCCATGCGGAAGCAGGAAAGCAGAACTGCGACAGGCAGGATCTGTATGTAACTATTTTAGTTAAAAAGGAGGTTTCTATGAAAAACAAAGAAATGAAAGTAAAGGCAATGTCCATGGCAGTGGCAATGTCTATGGTAGTAGGACTTTGCCCGTCAACTATCTTTGCGGCAACAGGAAGTCAGACTGCGAAGGATGGAACTTATACAAAGACGGCTCATGTAACCAGAACAGAAGATGATAGTGACGATGAGTGGGAAGAATATGATGTAGAAGTAAGCTTGAAAGTAGAGGATGGAAAATTCTCTGAGATCACAGTTACACCGAAAGAAGGATATGACGAAGGAAATGCATCCTACTTTAATAAAGCATATTCCAAAACAAAAGGATTTAAAACAAAGCTTGAAGGCCAGGCCGCTACAGAAGATACAATTAACAGCTGGGATACAGTTTCCGGTGCAACACGTACTTCTGATGCAATTAAAAAAGCTGCACTTGAAGCAATCCAGTCAGCTCCGGTAGCAGGGGAGACAGTTACCATTGACACAGCAAAGTTGGAGTCAGCAATCGCAGCGGCTGAGAAACTGACAGAATCTGATTATACAGCAGACAGCTGGAGTGCAATGCAGACAAAATTAACTGTAGCGAAGGCAGCTCTGAAAGCAAAGGAATCCCAGAGTGCAGTGGACACAGCGGCAGATGAGTTGAATGCAGCAGTGAAGGCATTGAAAAAGGCAGAAGTTGCGAAAGAAATGTATGTGTTGATGAATATTCCATATTCTGAATTTTATGCAGCTGATCAGGTAGTAGGAGCAGACAGTGTATCCTCCGCTACAAAAGCGAAAACAAGATCAACACTTGTAGCTGGATCTTATCATGTAAACAGTGATGGAACAGATATTACAGGTATTACATATCCGGTTAAGATTAGTGATGCATCTGTACTGAAAAACTATACACAGATCACAGATGACAGCAAGCTTTCTATTACAGTGAATATGAAAGGAAAAGAGACAACAACAGAATATAATGGAAAAGATGCGTTATTCGAGAGCGCAAGCTATTCTTACTATATTTTAAGTGAGACTCCTTCCTATTATAAGGAAGCAACAGTAAATGCAGATGGTTCCCTCAGCTTTAGTGAAGTGAAAGGTGCAACTGCACAGAAGTTGAGTGATGCATCAATTGATTTCACAACAGATACAAAGTATGGAGATTATGAATTAGATGTAAATGGACTCCCAGAAACAGTTAATACAGTATATGGAGTTGTGATCAGCACAAAAGAAGGAGACAACTACGGACTTCGTCATCTTGAAAATATCTGGAAAAAGAAAGAACTGGCATGGAGTACAGGATTTGTGACAACATCTCATGGAAACACACTGGACTCAAAAAATTATGAAAAGATGATGGGTCAGACAATCAATAAAATCACATATTACACAGATAATGGAATCTATGAGATTGATGCAGATCAGTATGTGCCGGTTAAATTCAATGGAACTATCGCAGCAGAGAATGCAGATGTTGAAAGTGGAAAAGTAAATGTAACTGTAGAAGGCCTTCCTGACGATTATCAGGCAGAATATACAGTTGAAGGTCTTGAGGATGTTCAGGTAAAAGACGGAGTACTTACCTATAAGACAAAAGGCGCTGAGATAGGCAAATATACTCTGAAAGTATCTGATAAATCCGGAAAATATGCAGATCTTACGACAGATTTTGAATTGACAACAGAAGCTGTACCGGTTGTATTTAACAGTGAAAGTGCAGCACTTGTAGCGGCAGAAGGATATGCAGCAGAGGATGTAACTTCTTATGTAAAGAATATCGAATCCGTAACAGTTGACGAAACAGAGTATGCGGCAACAGGAAAACGTGCAGTGAAGATCATCAAAGAAGATGGAACAATTGATACAACTGCAGCTCCGTTTAAGAATGCAGAAAATGGACAGGAATTTAAGATTACAGTGAAAGCAACAGGCTATGCAAAGGATTGTGAATTCACTTATACTTTATCACAGGAGAGTGAGTATACTTACGCATATGTAGGACTTAGCTGGGCAGAGTACTGGGCTGCTGAAAATGTGCAGGCAGCAGGAGATACATCTTCTTCAGATGCAAAGGATTCAAAAGGAGAGTCTGACAAGGGTGCATTCGATACTGTAACAAGAGCTACAGTAAATCATGGACTTCACAGAGGTTCTTTCCAGTGCAACGCAGTAATCAAGGCGGAAAATGGAAAAGAGTATGCAGCAGAGTACTGGACAGATGGAACTACTGCAGTTCTGACAGACGGAAGCAAGATTACATTTAACAGAGGAGAGATCACAGAAGAATCTGGTGCAACAACAAAGATGACAGAGTATGATGTACTCGGACTGAAATATGTGCCGGTGAAAGTAAAAACATCTGATCTGGATGCACTGAAAGCAAGCTATCGTGTGATCGAAAACGGAAGTGAACTTGCAGGAGGATATTCAGAAAAGAATCTGGTAAGCTATACAGGACTGGTTGCCAATGTAACAGAGAATACAAACGGTCTGAAAACAGCAACAAAGAATGAGGATGGATCTTTCAGTTTCTCTGCAAGAGTGAATCATGGATCAGAGTCTGGAATCAAAGATCAGGCACTCAAGACAGCACCAACAGCAGAGGAAGCAGGGCTGAAAGTAAAAGAAGCAAGCGGATCTTATGGAGAATTCTTAAGAGTTGATCTGACAGGAAATTATGGTGATCTTGGATCAAATCTCCAGACTGTTACATGGACTTACTATGGAGATGACAGTACATATACAAATGCAAAAGCTACTTATGGAACAAAATTTGCAGCAGATAACTGGATGCACAAAGCAATGGGAATCCAGCTTGGACTGACAAATTCTCTTCGTTGTACACTTCCAGAAGGAACGGATGGAACAGGATATTGGACCATTACACTGACAGCACTTGGATATAATGACGTGACATACAAATTCCAGGCGACAGAGGAGAACATTGTAAAAGCATCTGAGGATAAAACAATCACAACAACAGAGCTTGAGGCAGCTATTGCAAAAGCAGAAGCCCTGAAAGAAGCTGAATACACAGCGGAAAGCTGGGCATCTATGCAGATGGAACTTCAGGAAGCAAAAGATGAATTGAAAAATCCAAAAACTCAGGCAACTGTAGACGAGGCAGTAAGCCACCTCAACGCAGCTGTTGAAGCACTTGTTAAGATAGAAGAGCCGGCAGCAGTTGATACTTCTTCCCTTGAGAAAGTAATCAGTGATGCGGCAGCTCTGAAAGAAGCTGATTACACAGTTGACAGCTGGAAGGCATTGCAGAGTGCACTGACAGACGCTAAGAGCGCATTAAATGCAAAAGAAAGCCAGGAAAAAGTTGATAAAGCAACAGATGCGTTAAATGCAGCAATCAAAGCACTTGTAAAGAATGGAAACCAGGCGGGAAGTCAGAATGGAAGTGCAACTCCGACTGTTACAAAGAAGGCAGGAACAACTACGGATGGATCAGCTTCCAAAGGAACAAGTGGATCAAAAGCCGCAAAGACAGGTGATCCGGCAAATGTTCTTGGCTTATTAGGACTTGCATTCTCCTCACTCGGAGCAGGAGTTGGCGGATTTGCATGGAAGAGAAAAAGAAAATAAAGACAAGAAAATTGAGAAAAATTTTCAACAATTTCGCGAAAAAGATTAAAATAGTGCATTGACACTATCGCTTTAAAGTGATAAACTCCTAGCAAATGGAATAACGCTTTAAACCGATGAAGCGGAGATCAAAGTAATTATGCGCGCACAGAGAGTCCGGGAAGCTGAGAGCCGGATCGAGATGCAGGTTGCCAAATGGACCGCTGAGGGCACAGTCAAAGGATTTGAGAATCCGAGTACTCTGTGACGTGAAGGCATACGTCAGTTGCCGGAGATATGTTAGTATCTTACAGAGCGCATGGGAGTGTACCCGTGAATCAAGGTGGCACCGCGGAAAAGATTTAGATTTACCGTCCTTGACAGAATAGGAATATTCTGTCAAGGACTTTTTTTCTACCATAAACATATATTTCCTATCGGGATAAAAGAGAAATTCATTTTGCAGCATAACTTCAAGGAGGAATACACATGGACAAGACATTAGAACAAATCAGATCCTACGCTGAACAAGGCAGATACAAGCGAGTTCCGATCAGCAAAGAGCTGTATGCAGATGCATTTACGCCGATCAGTGTGATGCGGACTCTGCGGGCGGCAAGCAAACATTGCTATCTGTTGGAAAGTGCGGAGGACAGACAGCAGTGGGGAAGATATTCCTTCCTTGGATATGCACCAACGATGGAGATCACTTGTACCGATGGGCGTGTGATCATCAGCGAAGGGCATGAAGATGAGGATAAGACCAGACGGGAAGTTTTAACCGACCATCCGGGAAAGGTTCTAAGAGAAATTCTCGAAGCATATAAAAGTCCGGTTGTTCCGGGACTTCCTCCATTTACCGGAGGGCTTGTCGGATATTTTTCTTATGACTACATCAAATATGCAGAACCGACATTGAAGCCAGTCCTGGAAGAGAAGAATGAGACTACAGGAAAGACAGCAGCAAAAACGGCAGTAAGAGATTTCCGGGATGCGGACTTGATGTTATTTGACCGTGTCATCGTATTTGACAATTACAGACAGAAGCTGATCCTGATTACAGGCGTGAAGATGGAAGGTGATCTGGAAGAAAAATATACGAACGCGAAGCAGGAATTAGAAGAGATGGAACGATTGATCCGAAGTGGGGCGCAGGCAGATTTCCGACCACTTGTTTTAGAAGAAGAGTTCCATCCGGGAGTGGATAAAGAAGATTATTGCAAGATGGTTGAGAAAGCTAAGGAATACATTTATGAAGGTGATATTTTTCAGGTCGTTTTATCCAATCCGCTGACAGCGAAGGCAAAAGGAAGTCTTTTTGATACCTACCGGGTGCTTCGAACCTCGAATCCATCTCCGTATATGTTCTACTTTTCAAGTGATGATATTGAAGTGGCAGGGGCTTCACCGGAAACACTGGCGAAGTTAGAAAACGGACAGGTGTGCACTTTTCCTCTTGCCGGTACAAGGAAGCGAGGAGTGACCGAAGAGGAAGATCAGGAATTGGAGAAAGAGCTACTTGCAGACGAGAAAGAGCTTGCAGAGCACAACATGCTTGTAGATCTTGGGCGAAATGATGTCGGCAAGATCAGCCAGCCGGGAACAGTTAAAGTTGATAAATATATGGAAATCCAGAGATATTCCCATGTAATGCATATTGGTTCCACAGTAACAGGCAAGATTCGGAAAGATAAAGATGCACTGGACGTAGTAGATGCGATTCTTCCGGCAGGAACGCTTTCCGGAGCACCGAAGATCCGCGCATGTGAGATTATCGCAGAACTTGAACAGGAGAAAAGAGGCATCTACGGAGGGGCAGTCGGCTATCTCGATTTTGCAGGAAATGTAGATACATGCATTTCCATCCGTCTTGCTTATAAGAAAAATGGATACATTCGTGTACAGTCAGGAGCCGGAAT
>OLSO01002179.1_pt1 | contig 12590 bp, 9 predicted proteins | sample 1672441 | NCBI WGS metagenome assembly OLSO01 (sample SAMEA3136686, study PRJEB25190) | human gut metagenome | biome: human gut; feature: human-associated habitat; material: faeces | place: Austria | collected 2013 | reverse complement strand
ATGCACCCAGAAGATTGATCAAAAGGTTAAAGATATGACCAATCACAAATACAAGAATAAATACGATCCATCCAAAAATGCTGTCTCCCAGCATACTGCCCATCTGGTTCATAACTGATGCGATAACACCGGTAGCCAGTCCCAGAGCAAGAAGTCTGGAATAGGAAAGGATATCACTGACCCATCCTGTGATGTTATAAAGGTCGTAAGCTCCAAGCGCCAGCCGGAGGAACGGATTCTTCTTATCTCTTCCTGACATGAAGAGAATTCCCACTGCTCCGATGATGGCCATCCATTTGCCCACCTGTATCACTGCGGGCGGAAGGTTCAAGTCCATCTGAGAAATAGAACGGAACATGCTGCTCGGGATAAAGATAAGGATCAGTCCCATAAGGAGCATGAACCAGAGTACTACATCGCAGAAAAAGTCGAGATATTTTCTGTCACGGATCAGCATGTAGCCCTTAAGTCCCATTCCAAGGAACATATGGATCAGGCCAAACAGCATGGAGAACACCAGAAGTCTCATAGGCTCATTCAACGGTGCAAACCATACCGGCTTCACAGTGACCGGTTTATGCAGATATACTCTTGAGAATACATCGATAAAATCTCCGAAATATCCGCCAAACATTACGCCCCAGAACAAAGTGGACAGTCCACAGTACATGAACAGCCGGATGGATTTCTGCATTCCGCTTTCCATTCTGGGGAATTTCAGAAGCACTCCCAGACAGACCGCAAACACGATCAGTCCGTAGGCTGCATCTGATAGCATCAGTCCGAAAAGGAATACATAGCAGGCTGTCATAATGGTGGACGGATCGATCTCTCCCTTTCCGGGAAGACCAAACGCTGCAAGAACTCCTTCTCCTGCCGCTCCGAATCTGCTGTTCTGAAGGGCAACCGGAACATTTTCTCCATCAGCATCTTCTGCTTCAAAAACAATATCGTACTTCTCCGTAAGCCGTTTCTCCATTGCGGGAACCTGTTTCTTCGGAAGATATCCTGTCACAAAAAAAGTGCTCTCTGACTGGCGGAGCTGACCTAAAACTTCATATTTCTGTGCACGGATCCGGAAGTAATCGGATACAAGCTGAAGGGAATTCTTCCTGTCATGAAGATCACGGATCTGCTCCCGGATCTGTTCGGATTCTTCCTGGATGCGCACCACTTCATTCTTAAGGTTCTCCAGTTCCTGTGCCGGAACCTCTGATACCAGCTGTGCCGGTCTTGCGAATCCCTGCATGCGGAGTGCTTCTTCCATCTCCTGTGCCTGTGTCTTCAGACAGACAACCACCAGGCTCAGCTTACCGGCATCATTTGAGATTTCCTGGATGTCAAAAGCTTCAAGCTGCGGTGCGTCCGCTGCCAGCTGACTGTATACCTGATCCAGAGTTATATTTCCGTCAATACTTCCCACAAGTACCGCTGCTTTCGCTGTACCACTGAAGTTCATCGGAATATCCAGCTTCAGCCATGGAGCAAGAGCTGCTTCCTGCTGTTCTAGCTTAACTGCCGCCGCACTGTTCTCTGTAAGCTTCTTCCGGTATCCCTGGATTTCTCTGGCTGTTCTCAGGATCTCTTCCTGATCCCGGATAGCTTCTTCCTCCTGCTTCCTTCCGATCAGCGGTTTCCCTGCCAGGGATGCCAGCATGGATTGCTTTTCCTTCGAAAATTCATCCAGTATTTCGATTGCCTGATCACAAAGGGATGCGTTCTTCTCAAAGATCAGCCGGGCATTCATAGTATCCATCGTCTTAAGCTCCGGATCCAATTCCGCTGCATCGATCTCCAATACTCCAAGTGACTGCAGTTCTTCCAATATGGCCTTACGGTTCTTTTTCATTGCGCAGATACTGATTCGCTGCATCTGCAATACTGCCATTTTCGCACTCCCCCTCTCAGAACAAACTGTCCATTACTGTCTGGATCGCCTGCTCGTGCTTCGACTCCGCTTTCTTTTTCAAAGCTGCAAGCTCTTCCTCCGCCTGTCCAACGACAGTGTTCTCTGTACTGTGTGCACGTTCTTCGGCTGCTTTCATATCAGATGCCGCCTGTTCGCCGGCGGCTGTTTCCGCCTTTCTGATAATATTCTCTGCCTCTTTCTCAGCTTCGCTGATGATACTCTGTGCACGGACGGATGCATCCTTTATCTTCTGCTGTGCTTTTGCCTCCGCCTCTTTCACTGCCTTGATCGTTTCCTGGATCATCTGATCACCGCCTCTCTGCATATCCAAATTGTACCACAATCGCTTTTTCAAAACAATGTTTATTATGCAATTTAACGATAAATTTATTTGTATTGTGTCAAAAAGTCGTCATATATGTTATATTTTTGCCATTTTTTCGCGCACTTTTTATTTGTTTATTCTATTCATATTTTTTATTTTTATTCAAAAAAGCCATCAGCCCGATGAAAATGTTTTTTACATCTTCATCGGGCTGATGGCTTTCAATTATGAACAGACGGTGAATGCGGACTAACCTATTCACCCGACCTACAGTGGCTATCTGTTCTATTTGTTAATTGTACAGGTAATTTGCAATGTCTTCGCTTTTGATATTCTCAGCATCGATCCATACCGGATCAAGTAAAACCTTCTTATCAATCTTTGTTTCCTTCTTCGGTGCAGTAGACTGAATAGCCGCCCACATGGTCTGATATCCCATCGCATAAGGATTCTGTGAAAGCACTCCCAGTTCTTCCCCTTTCTGGATCGCTTCCTGCTGTTTGCTGGTTGCATCTACGCCTACCATAGCAACTTTATTTTCTCCTGTGTCCTTATTTACCTCCAGAAACATTTCAGAAACCTCGGCATTGGTGCAGAAAACACCATCCAATGCCGGATATTTATCCAGAACTTCCTTCATAGCTTCCTTCATATCATCAACCTGGTCAGAATATACGGTTTCCACCACTTTAATATCCGTATAATTTGCAATATTATCCAGAAATCCTTTTACACGCTCCTGCGCGCTCTGTGTTTTCTCCTGTGCGGAAAAAACAGCCACATTTCCCATTTTTCCAATGGCGCTGCCAAGCTTATATGCTGCATATTTGCCGATCTGTGTATTGTCTGTTCCACGGAAAGCTCTGACCAGCTTCGTATCACTGACATTGGAATCAAATGCGACCACCGGAATTCCGTTCTCTTTCGCTGCTTCCAGCTGTGCCTGACAGGAATCCACATCTCCGGCAGAAAGACACACTACAGATGGATTCTCAGCGATTACTGCATCAAGAGTATTGATCTGACTTTCTACGTCCTCTTCATCATCCGGACCCTCAAAGGTCATCGTGATCTGCTTGTCTTTTTTGAAACCATACGCCTCATTTACATCCTTGACAGCAGCTTCCATTCCTTCTTTTACTTTATTCCAGAATTCGCCTTTTTTGCTTTTGCTGACAACAGCTATTCTGGCACCTTCTTCAATAGAAAGAGTGTCATCGATCTCAGGGATCAGCGGGCTTTTTTCTTCTTCCACTTCGGTTGCTTCAGGGGTTTCCTGGACATCTGCTACAATCGGTGCAACAAGCTTTTCTACTTCTTCTTTCTGACAGCCTGTCAGCAGGGTTGCCACAGCCAACAAGGCTGCTGACGCTACTGCAGCTCTTTTCATTGTAATCTCCTCTTCCTCGCTGGTTACTGTTCTTTATCGTCTGCCTTGTCCGTCCACAGTAACTTATACTTTACAAAAATCTTACATTTGGTTACTTGCTTTTTACATTATACACTTTTTCGTATTTCCGTCCAGAGTTTTTACACTTTTTTCACAAAATCCAGAAACGCGCTTCCCTGTGGCTCTGTTTCAAACTTCATCATTTTTCCTGTTCTGGGGTGTTTGAATTCCAGACAACTGGAACAAAGTCCCAGTGATGTACCTTTTTCTCCCGAAGGATTATATTTCCGGTCTCCAAGAAGGGGCAGTCCCTCATAAGAGAGCTGCACACGGATCTGATGATGCCGACCTGTTTCCAGCCTGATCTTAAGAAGTGTCCGGGATTTTCCGTTTATCTCCTGCTGATCCAGAACTTTATAGTGAAGGATCGCTTTTTTTGCTCCCGGTGTATTGGCAGACACCACCTGAGACATGTTGGCTTTTCCATTTTTTTTCAGATAGTCTGTAAGAGTCCCTTCTGAGCTCTTTGCTTTTCCCTCTGTTACTGCCAGGTAATATTTTCCGGCGCCTCCTGCCATCATCTGTTTACTCAAATTTCCTGCTGCTTCGGATGTTTTCGCAAATACAAGAATGCCTTCTACCGGCTGATCAAGGCGATGTACTACTCCCAGATATGGGATCTTTCCCGGTGTTTTTTGTGCCAGATAATTTTTCAGAGCACTTTCCATATCCATTGTTCCTATTTTTGCTGCCTGCACCGGCATTCCTGCTGTTTTTCTGCACACAAGGATCTCTTTGTCTTCATATAAAATATTTTCTTCAATCTGATAATTCCACATATTTTCTCATCTTACTTCCTTTCTCACAGAAGTATAACTGATGATGTTTTTGATGGCAACTGATAAATATAACTGTTCGGAAAATCTCTGATCGAAAATTTTGCTTTCTGCTCGGATCATATTATTTTATCCAGAGTTTTTCGGAACGGTTATATACTTAATATATGCAATCTTATATACACAACGAGACGGTCATCACTTTTTTTACTTTTACAGTTTCCAAAAATGATGACCGTCTCAACACTCTTCGTTATTCAATTTTTCTTCCTCTTCGTTCTTTCGAATAAAGTTTTCTTGTTATACTTATTATACTTATCAATCGAAATCTTTGATTTTATATACTTTATAAAATAATTTCGATTCTCTTTATTCAATTTTGAAATTTTTCTTTTTCAGATTCTCTCTTCTTTTTTATTTCCTGCTCATAAACGACTGATATATGTAAGTATATCTCTTCGATTATTTAGAAAGTTTTATAGATCAGAAATCATTTTTTACGATGTTTGATTTCCTGTTTATCTGAAGAATTTCGGTGGTTATACTTTTTCCTGTTCACTAAACAATTCTGGACTTAACTTCTTAAATTCAAAACCATTTGTCATCTCTGTACTTTGCGATCTGCTGATTCAAATCGACCTATTGGGATTTTCTCCTCTGCAGTTCTTTAAAGTATCCTGGAAAAAAGTTCCTGCCCGATTCTTCTATTTTTAATATCCTCTCAGATATTCTTCTGATGCAAAGCTTCAATCCATATCCTAATGGTTCTGATATGCATTTCAAAGTATCGTTCTCATCTTCACGTTTGTTCTTGGAATCTCTTCTTTCCAACGAACCGGTGAGTTGAGGGTTTTACTCTTTCGGGAAATATTTCTTTACATATTTCCTGAAATCTTTGTATCAGGTGTGTGACAGTTGTTCAATATGAGTTACCGATTCTATATTACCTGAAATACTGATTTCCTTTTGTTTCTGATTTCTTAAAATATAAGTAAGATTTAAGAGGATCTTATTTATATTTCATAAAAGAAACTTCTGTTTTCTTAAGGTGTATCATATGTGATCTGTATCAGGTCTTTCTTGCAGGAAATCCGGTTCCTGTCACTCTCATATTGATGATGGTGTTTGTTTATGTTCCCACTGGAATCACCTTTTCCTTTCTTCATCCTTCATGTGCATCTATGCTATGAATTGAATGATTTTCTTTTTTGTTTTTCTCTTGTTGTTTTTGATGGTCTTATAATAACATCGTTGCGAGTATTTGTCAATACATTTTTGTGTTTTTATGCTATTATTTTTATTTATTTGTTTTATTATGTGTTTATATTTTATAATTTGTTTGTGTTTTTTATTATTTTCTGTTAATTTATACTATTGTGAAGGTAGGGTATATGTCGCGAACGGACGGCCGGGAAGGACGGGCGGGGCGGGTGAGGCTTCGGAGGTCTAGTGCTTCTAAGGCTGCGGGGATTCTGCTAAAACCGCTGAAAAAATCCCAGAACTCGCTAACGCTCAAACAGCTGGGATTTTTCCAGCAACGCAGCCTCCCCGCGGCCTAAGAAGTACTACGACTCCTGCAGAGTCACCCGCCCCGCCCGTCCTTCCCGCCCTGACTTTCGAACATGGAAAGTTAGTTAGAAAAGTTTCTGTGTGACTGTATTGGCCCTGCAAACATTGCAATGTTTGTACTTTACAATGTTTGCAGGGGATTGAGATAAACTTTATTCGAAAGAACGAAGAAGAAGAAAAATTGAATAACGAAGAGTGTTGAGACGGTCATCATTTGTTGAGCTTTTCTTGATATTTTTACCGGGGCTGGGATTTGTCTCTGGGAATGTCAGCGTAAGGTGTCCTGTGGGGAGCAGGGGCTTCGGAGTGAGCCTTTGGTCATACTTGGCGGCTGAGGTGACCTGTGGAAAGGTATTCTGCGGATACAGGCCGCAGAATAAGGCCCATCTGTCTGAGCCAGGTACGCATCAGCGTACATGGCGAGTTATGGGCCGGCCTTTTCACAGGTTGCCTCAGACGCTTAGTATGACCAGGCGAAACGACAGCCTCTGCTCCCCACAGGACACCTCACGCGTCCGCATCGTCCACATCCCATAAAAATAAGTATCCATAACCCTAAAAACTTCCCAAAACCACACCCCAAAAACAAAAAGCAGACCGGCAACCTCGATTAAAACGGTCACCAGTCTGCAAAACAACACGGAAATTCTTAAATTACTACATTCCGCTCTGCAGCATATTCATGAACACAGCTCCAACGCCTTCACGCTCTACATATGTTCAATCCCTGCATCTATTTACGATTATAATTGATCAGACAACCCTTAAGGATGATCTCTCTCTCATCATCTGTCAGCTCACCCAGAGTTACATCGAACTCCTTCAAAGAATCACCTTCAACAGTATATCCCTTGATCACGTCTGCTTTTTCCTCAACCGCCTTGCGGATTCCCGGGAAGAACAGATAATCACCGTTCTTGAACGGAAGATCTCCTGACGGGATCAGGAATGGAAGCATACCCCAGTTGATCAGATTGGAACGATACCTCTTGGTTGCATACTCATTGGCAATGTTTGCCCAGCCGCCAAGTACCTTCTGGCAGGATGCAGCCTGCTCTCTGGCAGAGCCATCGCCCGGTTTCACTGCAAAGATGGTACTTCCTACGCCAAGGTTGGTCTTATCTACATCCGGATAAGTCTTGTTGATGGTTTTAATAACCGGTTTCAGTTCCGGAACAGCCTCTGCCGGGCAGTTACCTGCCTGGATTGCCTTCTGTGCTGCCTGGATCTCTTTTGCACGGCCAACATAAGCCGGATCCTTTCTGGACAGTGTGAACTCTGCAAGTCCAAGCGGATTGGAACGGTAGGAGGATGTCTCACCGGACGGAATCAACTCGTCAGTGGTAGTAACCGGATCGTGGATCTCGGAAACAACCTTCAGGATCAGGTTGTCTGCAAGTGCAGCCATCTCCGGCCAGTCTTTGATATTCGGTCCAAACTGGATCTCTACGCTTGGATCTGCCACGCCCCTGCTATCAAATACACGGTTCTCGTAGATAGACTTATCGAAGTAGTATTTATGCTCGGAATAGCTTCCGTCAAACTCCTCTGCTGAGGTAAGGAATCCCTTGTTTGCTGCTGTAGCTGCAATGGAACGTGCATCCATAAGTGCAACCGAAGAGATCTGACCGTTCTGGATCTTGGAGCCTTCACGGTTCGGGAAGTTTCTGGTTGTATGACGGATACTGAATGCATTGTTTGCAGGTGTATCTCCGGCGCCGAAGCACGGTCCGCAGAATGCAGTTTTCACAACTGCGCCTGTTCCGATCAGTTCTGCAAGAACACCATTCTTAGCCAGTTCCATGTAGATTGGAGTACTTGCCGGGTATACACTTAAGGTGAAGGCATCATGGCCGATATTTTTGCCCTTGAGGATATCTGCTGCAGCGCAGATATTCTCGAATCCACCGCCTGCACAGCCGGCGATGATTCCCTGCTCAACATAAAGCTTGCCATCAACTACCTTGTCTCTCAATGTGAACGGAATCTTTCCGTCAAGGCTTACCTGTGCTCTCTTCTCCACATCTGCAAGGATATCGTCAAGGTTTGCCTTCAGCTCATCGATGGTGTAGGTGTTACTTGGGTGGAACGGCATTGCGATCATTGGTTTGATCTCACTGAGGTCGATCTCTACACAGCCGTCATAGTATGCAACGTTGCCCGGTTTCAGTTCTTTATAATCCTCCGGTCTTCCGTGGATCGCATAGAATTCCTCGATCTTCGCATCTGTCTGCCAGATGGAGGAAAGACAGGTGGTTTCTGTTGTCATAACATCAACACCGATACGGAAATCTGCGCTTAAGCTGGCAACGCCTGGTCCAACGAACTCCATAACCTTATTCTTCACATAGCCGTTGGCAAAAACCTCGCCGATGATGGCAAGCGCAACATCCTGCGGTCCTACACCCGGACGTGGAGCACCTTTCAGATAAATAGCAACTACTCCTGGCATATTAATATCGTATGTCTGGCAGAGAAGCTGTTTTACAAGCTCCGGTCCGCCCTCTCCCATAGCCATAGTTCCAAGTGCTCCGTATCTTGTATGACTGTCGGAGCCGAGGATCATCTTTCCGCCGCCTGCAAGCATTTCTCTTGCAAACTGATGGATAACTGCCTGATGAGGCGGTACATAAACTCCGCCGTACTTTTTGGCACAGGTGAGACCAAACATGTGGTCATCTTCATTGATGGTTCCGCCTACTGCACAGAGGGAATTATGGCAGTTGGTCAGTACATATGGTACCGGGAACTTCTCAAGTCCTGAAGCTCTTGCAGTCTGGATGATTCCCACAAATGTGATATCATGGGAAGTCAGTTTATCGAATTTGATCTGAAGTTTCTCCATGTTATCGGATTTATTATGAGCCTTGAGAATAGAATATGCGATGGTATTCTTAGCAGCCTCTTCTTTCGCTACAGGCAGATCAGCCTGGTTCTCGGGAATGATTTCCTGTCCGTTCTGAAGATAAACGCCGGTATCGTAAAGTTTCATTTCGGTTCCTCCAATCTGTAATGATTCTTTTTTTCATAATTTCGTTTATTATAGAGGATTTTTACACATTAGTCAATAAAAGTGAACACACCTGGTGCATTGTTTTGCGTACAAGCGTTATTGCCCTGTGCTTTACTTTCCCTGCAAAATCCGCTATACTGAAGACCATATCGGACGGATATTCATATTCTGCCGGCTGTGGCAGTTTCAATACGGAGGTACTGTTTATGTTTCGTTTATGGGGAAAAATATGGAAAGACAATCGCATGCTTCAGGACACCGTTGTCTGTGATGACAGCGATGATACCAGAACCCACAAGATCTTTCACGGACTTGAGGAAATCTGTTATCAGATGGATCTGGGAAATCCTATCTGGCTGGATGCCACAGTGCGGGATTTCAAAAAGCATGATAAGGCCCGTTTTTATCAGGATAATTTCATTGAACATATTGAGTTCGACTACCTGGAGATCCAGGTGATCGAGGAAGACTGAGTAACATATAAAAGGACGCAGGAAAGCCACGAATGCTTATCCTGCGTTCTCTTTTTTCAGAAATCCCCAATCTGGGAGGTATATTTCAGAAGATCATGCTTACTGCCTTTAATGAAGTTTATGCTCTCAGCCAGGAGAAAAATGTAACGCTCCGTATGGCAGCTTACATGGTTGCGATCAAGAGGATCACCACAGCCGGCAAGCTCCGTGGCGGCCCGATCTCCATGGGGTGATAAGGTATAGCTGATAAATTCCTTATCTTACACAACTGCATACATAAAAAAGCTCTCCGGCGGATACAGAGAATCGTATCTGCCGGAGAGTTTTTTTGCATCCGGTTCCCTTATTCCGGAATATCTTTGTGTACATTTCTGTATTTTCTCAAATATACCGGGATATGTTTTTACTCTGCATTCATAAACTCCCGTATGATCTCCCGCATGATCTCTTCCTCCTCCGGAGAAAGCATCTTGCTGAAGTGGCTTCCGGTAGCAGCCGTCTGACGGATACTTCTGGTGATCTTATCTACGATTTCTTCCTGCAGAACAGGATCCGGCTTTTCTGCGACCGGTACTTCCTCCACCCAGGTACGGACCTGTTCCACATAATCTGCAAGAGAAGCCATCACAAGCTCTTCCTTATAAGAAAAGTCCAATGCCTGACGAAGAAGAAGCAGTACTACCGGCACTGCCGCCCCTATATAAAGATAAAGCATAGACAATCCTTCCCTGTATCCCAGTCTGCTGTTGAGAAAAACAGACAGTCCCAGAAGAAATGTACAAAACAGTGACGGATACCATACAAATCGGTTCATCCGATGCCAGAGCCTGTCCCTTGACTTCCACAGGTTCAGCCATTTTTCTTTGAGATTCTGTAATCGCTGCGTATTTCGGATCATTCTTCGGTAGGTAAGGTTTGTTGCCAGCATCCCCAGACCGCCGATACATCCCATGGATGTCATGACGTAAAGCGGGATGTTCAGCTTCATGATCATCTCCAGCATAAGCCCTCCCTTTTTCACTGCCGCACAGTGCCTGAGCGTGCTTTTGTTCTTTAGTTGCACTGCTCATCGCCTTAGGAATATTATACTTCTATATAACTTAACTGGAAAGAATTTTCGTTCGTCAAATGCTGCCCCTGTTTTCGGTCTTTTTACATTTCCTGCAGTGCTTTGACTACATTTTCAAATTTCATGAAGTGAGAAGCCTTTACGAGGATGGTATCTCCAGGTTTCACATATGTGTTCAGGTTCTTAAGAAGGCTTTCCAGATCTTTCTCCCGGATGACTGTCAGGTCCGGATTGGTCTGAGATGCTTTTTCCGCGATATGGGCTGCAAGTGGTCCTACGCAGATGCATGCATCGATCCTGCACTGACCTGCATGAACGCCTACACCTTCATGAAGTGCAGCTTCATCCGTTCCAAGCTCACCCATATCGCCAAGAATGGCAACCTTTCTTCCAAGTCCGTCCTGAAGAACATCCAGGGAAGCCTTCATGGACATGGGATTTGCGTTGTAGCAGTCATCTACGATCATGAATTTATCGGTCTCGATCATATTGAATCTTCCGCTGACCGGTTCCAGGCTTTCGATGCCATTTTTGATCTGCTCTGCATTCAGTCCGTAAAGTCTGCCCACAGCTGCTGCTGCCAATGCATTGGATACCATATGACGTCCTGGCATTGGAATATCTACATGAAATGTCTGAGACTCTCCGTTCTCTGCCATTTTTCCCTTCAGACAGATGTCACAGCTCATTCCCTTCAGGCCACGGCTTTCCACATTTTCACAGGTAACAGAAGCATTTTCTCCGTTTCCGAAAAATACTGGCTGCATGCCGTTGTATTCCTTTACTGTAGAAAGCTTATCATCATCACCGTTAAGTACGATATTTCTCTTCACATACTGAAAGATCTCTGTTTTTGCCTTCAGGACGCCGTCTCTGTCCCCAAGATTTTCCAGATGGCAGGTTCCGATGTTTGTGATCACGCAGGTGTCCGGTTTTGCGATCTTTGCAAGACGGGTCATCTCACCGAAATCACTGATTCCCATTTCCAGAACTGCGATCTCATCTTCATCACGAAGGCGGAATACTGTCAGTGGAAGTCCCAGCTCATTGTTGAAATTTCCCTGGGTTTTCAGTGTACGGTATTTTTCCTTCAGCACAGAGGCGATCACCTCTTTTGTGCTGGTCTTTCCAACGCTTCCTGTGATTCCCACAACCGGAATATCAAGCTGCTCCAGATAAAACTCCGCAATGTCTTTTACTGCCTGAAGGGAAGAGCCTACCTGGATATACGGATGATCCGCCCCTTCAAGAGTTCTCTCGGATAAGGTCGCGAGTGCACCTGCTTCCATTACCTGCGGGATAAAACGGTGAGCATCCACACGCTCTCCTACTACCGGTACAAAAAGACCTCCTTTTTCCACCTTACGGCTGTCCGTTGTGATCGCAGTCACTTCCTCCTGAAGTTTTTCCTGCGGGCCGTGGTAAATACCATTGCAGACTTTTGTGATATTTTCCAATGTAAGATTTTTCATGAATAAAATCCTTTCTTTTGCCAGAAACTCCTCCTGTCAACAGGAGGAGTTACGGTCAGATATTTTATTTGCTGTATTTCTTAAAAGAAATGCGGATCAGTTCTTCACAGAGGTCCGGATAGTCGATTCCCAGGACCTTTGCTTCCTGCGGGATCAGACTAGTAGGTGTCATTCCCGGAAGTGTGTTTGCCTCCAGGCAGTACATATCACCGTTTTCTTTCATCATGAAGTCAAAACGTGCATAGCCCTCAATGCAGAGAGCCTTTGCGCCAGCTTCCGCATAATGCTGCATCTTCTCAGTCAGTTCCGGTGAGATCTCAGCCGGACAGGTTTCTACTGTGGAGCCTGCCTGATATTTGTTCTTGTAATCATAAAAGCCCTGCTTCGGTGCGATCTCGATGATCGGATAAGCCTTTCCGTCTACAACTGCAACGGAAAACTCACGACCCCTGATATACTCTTCAACAACTACCTCATCTTCATAAGAATAAGCACCGTCAATGGCATCCTCATATTCTTTCTGGTTGTTTACAA
>OLSO01002175.1_pt1 | contig 12609 bp, 8 predicted proteins | sample 1672441 | NCBI WGS metagenome assembly OLSO01 (sample SAMEA3136686, study PRJEB25190) | human gut metagenome | biome: human gut; feature: human-associated habitat; material: faeces | place: Austria | collected 2013 | reverse complement strand
CATCATTTACATCAAATTTAACAGCATAGATGTCTGTCAAACATGTTACCGCAGCAGATGATGCACCGATATTTCTGCTTAATCCAGCTTTCACGCAAGAGTTTGCAGTAACATCAGATCCTGATACTGTGTAATAGTTCTTCAGATCCATAAACCTTACACCATCCATAGATGTAACTTTCTTTCCAAATGCTTCTTCTGTCTCAGTTCTGTAGCCAAGCAGACGAGCGATAGTCTGAATCTTACTAATCATTTTAGTGTTCATCAGGAGCGCATCTGCTTCTGTCTCTTTAATAAGGTTCTGAAGCAGTTCATAGAACTGATCCATATTAGCTTTGGTCTTCTCGATGGTAGATAAGTCAATTGCTGATCCGGTGCCGGTATTAAATTCTGTAGATGTACCTGCAAGCATCTTATCCAGTCCGTCAAATTCCTTTGTCTGTGTAGTGCTGTTACCGTTGATAAGAGTATAATGAAACAGCGAAATAGCTGCTTTAATCTTCTCTTCCAACTGGAACGCCATGTTATTATATTTTCCCTCTGAATTCTTCAGAACTCTATCCATCTCAAACGCACCACCGAAGATTTTAAGATTTGCCGTCTTCGATTCGAGCGTTGTCTGTGATGTAGTATATTCTGAATTGATCGCTCTAAATTCAGCAGTTGCCGGGAGTTTCTTCTGCACGTATGAATACGTCAGGGTGCTTCCACCTGTCGGAGAGACACAGTTATCAAATGGTAACAACTGCAAACCAACCACGAAAACAGTAATGTAATTATGCATTATGCATAACACTTATATGGAAAATAAAATCTCCTTTGTACACCAAAACCAAATTATTCTTGCTATTTATAGTGACTTTTATTATAATTAAAAGTGCATGGTTATGCGTCGGTATATTATTGTGCACAAAATTCGGAGAATGGACATGCAGCAGATTATTTTAGGCAGTGCAGGATTTCTTCTGTACTTTATTTACGATATAAATAGTGTTAGAAAACAGAACAGACATTTACAAAAATTTTTCGCAGTGGGCACTATTCTGGTTGTTTTGTCACTGTTCATGGAACTTTGGCTTGCATGGGGACAGTGCAGTCACAGGATTGGAAGAATGATTGGATTCGGAATCGGAGCGATGTGCTTTTTGACACTTCTCATATACACCTTGTTTTTCGCCCTTCCTTTTGAGGAAACCTATTGTGAAGAAAACAGATTACGGGCTGCATACACAGAAGGGGTGTATGGATTGTGTCGGCATCCCGGTGTTTTGTGGTTTGCAGGTGCATATCTTTGTATGTGGGGAATGTTTGGCGGATGGAAACAGGGAATCTATTTTTTACTTATGATTTTTTGGAATTATCTGTATATCATTTTTCAGGATCTGTGGACTTTTCCGCAGACATTTTTTAATTATAGGGAATATCAGAAACATACACCTTTTTTAATACCAAATAAAGAAAGCATACAGGCATGTTTCTATAGTGTCAGAAAACAATGATCGATCTGGAGCGGACAGACTATGAATTTAGAAGAAAAATTAAAAAAACAACAGTATAAAGAAATCTGGCAGCAGTACTGTGGATTCCTTGATTTGTCCATGGATGGATATATGAAAATTCAACGGCGATTGATGGAGGAGCAGATCCGGTTATGGAGTAACTGTGGTCTGGGACAGTCTATTTTGAAGGGAAAGCATCCGAGCAATCTGGATGAATTTCGAAAAATGGTACCATTGACAACCTATGAAGACTATGCAGATGTGCTGCTTACCAAACAGCCGGATATGCTTCCGGGCAATCCGGTTATCTGGATCCAGACGACCTGGGAGGGTGGAAAGCATCCCATTAAGGTGGCGCCCTATACCAGAAGCATGCTGGATACCTATCGCAACAACGTGACAGCATGTCTGATTCTTTCTACCAGTAAAGAAAAGGGCTCTTTTGATGTGGAAGCTACAGACAAATTTTTGTATGCCCTGGCACCGTTGCCTTTTGCAACCGGACTTTTTCCGCTGGCATTGGGTGAGGAGATCGGTATTGAATTTTTACCGGCAGTTGATGAAGCAGTAAATATGAGCTTCAGCGAAAGAAATAAACTGGGATTTAAGATGGCCATGCAGAAGGATCTTGGTTTTTTCTTTGGCCTTGGAAGTGTGGCTTATGCAGTGAGTCTGAGTCTTTCTTCTTTGACCAGTGGCGGAGGTGGCGGCATTAAACTGTCAAGCCTTATGAAATGCAAGCCTCATATGATTTTACGTATGATTCAGGCAAAGCGCCGGTGTAAGAGAGAAAACAGAACATTTCTCCCAAAGGATCTGTTTCATCTAAAAGGATTTATGGTGGCAGGTACGGATAACCTGTGCTACAAAGATGATCTGGAAGAACTTTGGGGCATTCGTCCCATGGAATTGTTCGCCGGTACGGAGCCTTCCATTATGGGTACAGAGACATGGACAAGAAAGGGAATGTATTTCTTTCCGGATACTGCGTTCTATGAGTTTATCACAGAGAAGGATATGATGAGGAATTATGACGATCCTTCTTATATTCCGCCTACCTATCTGATGGATGAGGTGAGACCTGGTGAAAAGTATGAGCTGGTATTTACGATTCTGAAGGGCGGTGCGTTTGCCCGTTATCGTTGTGGAGATATGTATCGCTGTGTGGGATTGGAAAACCGGGAAGATGAGACCAGGATCCCCCGTTTTGAATATGTGGACCGGGTACCCTGGATCATTGATATCGCAGGATTTACCAGAATTTCGGAAAATGGAATTCGAAGTGTAATCAGCCTTTCCAAACTTCCAATCACCAACTGGGTGGCAACGAAAGAATACAATGAACAGAATCGACCGTATCTTCACATGTATGTGGAACTGGAACAGGAGGCACTTCTTAGCAATGCCATGAGTGCCAATATTTTAAAGGATTTACTGAGTACATATTTCAAATATATTGATCAGGATTATCGGGATCTGAAAAAGATTCTGGGTATGGATCCATTACAGGTGACAATTTTCACCTGCGGAACCTTTGAAGCCTATGAGAAAAAGACAGGCAAAAAGATACATCAGATGAATCCTTCTCATTACGATATGAAGGAATTACTGGATGTGCAGGAATATCTAAATAAAGTAAGATAACTGTGCAGGCATGGAACAGTTATGAGTGAAGCAAAGAATGGGATAAGGGAAATTTATGGAAACCTACGGATATATATCAATTATAGCCATGCTGTGCTATGGCTTTCTGCTGTTGATGTTTTTGACAGCAAAGAAAAATAAAATAATAAACAGTTTTCTGGTGGTATTGACGGGATTACTTTTCTGGACCGGAGGTTCTGCCTTTATGCGTGCACAGTTCTGGCCGGGATACGAATTCTGGTATCAGGTTTCCCTGTTGGGAATTTTATTACTGCCATATGCGTATTACCGTTTTATTCTTGCCTTTGGCGGAGTCAGGAACGGATCCACCGGTAGAATATACCTGGTAATCATGCTGATCTGCTTTTGGGTGAATGACCAATTTGGAGCTTTTCTGGAAGCCCCTGAGATGGTAGAAAAAAGAGGGGTACAAAGCTTTGTATATGAGATTAAGCCATCTATTATTGCATTTTTTATCCCGGCAGGATTTTTTCTGATTCATCTTTTCGTAATTCTTGTACGGATCTGTAAAGAAAATCCTACCATGAAAGTTCAGTATGAACCGGTGATGATGGGAGTGCTTGCACTGTTTCTTGGCAATGCATTTCTTGGAATTCCTTTTTTCAGCGGCTTTCCGATCGATATTTTAAGTGGTGTAGTAAATGTATTTTTACTGTTTTATGCACTGATTCGAAGACGATTATTCCGCCTCCAGATGCTGGCATCTCCCAGTTTATGTTATGGTGTAGGATTGCTGTTTTCTATTTTTGTATTTTTAAATATCATGCCGTTTCTGCAAAAAATTCTCCATATGCAGCCGGATAAGAATATCACCATGTACACCCTTGTATTTGCCATTGTTTTTCTGATTACCTATGCAATCTTTACTTATCTGTGGAAGCTTTTGATCCGCAGTGTATTTGTAAAGGAAGAGAATCATCAGGCGGAGAAGTTAAGGGAATTTAATTCAGCAATTTCAAAAACCCTGGATCTTCAGGAAATTCTGGATCGAACCATCCGGGTGATGAAAGAATTGATGGATGTGGGAAATATCTATATATGTATGCAGAAAGCACCCGGAGAGACTTACTGTGGAGTTGCAAGTGACCAGCCTCTTAACGATCTGGCATTTTCTCTGGAAGAAGAAAATCCGATGATACAATGGCTGAAAGATCATGAAGAGCCGTTAGTTTACAGGGATTTTCGCTATTCTGTAGAATATAAGTCCATGTGGGAGGAAGAAAAACATCATCTGGATAAGAAGCACACGCGCTACTGTGCCGGATTAAAAGACGGTGATACTTTGGCAGGGGTGATATTGATCACAGCAGATTCCGGGAAAAAGAGATTGGTCTATGATGAAGTGGAACTGATCTCAAACATCACATCGGTGGCTTCTATTGCTATTAAAAATGCAAGAATGTACGAAAAAGCTTGTATTGAGGCAAGAACGGATGAGATGACCGGTTTGTTGAATCGAAAATATTTCCATGAAGTACTTTATGAAGAATTTGAAAAGAATAAAGATGCCTCGTTGGCACTTGCAATTATCAATGTAGATGATTTTAAGTTATATAATCAGCTGTATGGTTTAAAAGAAGGTGATCTGTGTCTCCAGCGCATTGCAAAAATCATCCAGAGCAGTGTGGGAGAAAACGGATATGCTGCACGTTACGGTGGAAAAGAATATGCTGTTTTGTTGCCGGGATATGATCTTTTCTCAGCCAGAAATCTGGTGGAATCCATTGAAAAGCAGATTTCTGTTATGAATAATCGCAGGACAGACATGAAGCTGAAAGCAATTACGGTCAGTGCGGGAATCAGTGCGGCACCTTATGCGGCAAAAAATGTGAAGGAACTGCTGGAGAATGTGGATCTTGCAGTTTACCATGTGAAACACAGTGGAAAGAACGGGATCCAGGTCTTTGATACCATGTTCCGCAATGCCAACAAGAATATAGTGTCAACAAACCGGGCACATATTTATCAGGAATATGAATCAACCATCTATGCACTGACAGCAGCAATCGATGCAAAAGATCATTATACATTCAGCCATTCCACAAATGTGGCCTATTATGCAACAGCGCTTGCAACAGCACTTGGCATGAATGAAGATATGGTGGAGATCATTCGCCAGGCAGCCCTTTTGCATGATGTTGGTAAGATTGGTATCCCGGAGTATGTATTAAATAAGGCCGGCAAACTGACAGACGACGAGTATGAAATAATCAAGGGACATGTGGAATCGTCTATCGATATTATCCGTCATCTGCCTTCTCTGGATTATGTTATTCCGGCTGTTATCGGTCATCATGAACGTTATGATGGCAAAGGATATCCACGACGGATCGCAGGAGAGGATATACCTCTGACAGCACGTATCCTGTGTGTGGCAGATTCCTTTGATGCCATGACGTCCAAACGTTGTTATAAGAAGGCCTTCTCATTGAATGTAGCAAGAGAGAAACTTCTTCAGGACGCAGGAAAACAATTTGACCCGGATCTGGTCTACAAATTTGTGGAATGCCTGGATAACGGGACCATTACGTTAGTGAAAGCTGAAGAGATATAAAAAAGGTAACATTCAATGTCTGTTGTGACGGCAGAATACGATGAATGCTCCTGTTATGAAGTAGATGCATGAGAAAAGAGCAATCTTATGCATCTATTTTTTTGACAATGGATTTTGCATGTAGATGTGAAAGTGTATATCTTTTTCATGCATAGTTTGTTAGAATATAGTTTAGGGTTTATGAATTCGAAAACAGAGTCTTTTGCTGCAGTTAAACAAAGCAAATATTTGTGAAAAAGCAGTGATAGATGAAAAAATGGGAAGTTTTGTAATGGATGGATATTTTTATGTATTAACTACAATTGATCTTTTTGTTTTATGCTTTATGTGCATACTCACATATCTGAGTGAATCGCTTAGCGAAAAACAAAAGCGTGGCTTTTTTCTGGCCTATCTTATGATCGCAGGAATTTCAGTGCTGGAGGTCATAACAGTGGTTGTGGATGGCTTGCCGTCCGGATACCGATGGATGAATATTGTGTCTAATTATCTGGGGTTTGGCCTGTCGCCGGCGGTGTCTATCTGTCTTGTGTATGTATTGGACAGAAAAACAGCTCTCCGACGGAAGATCAGAATTGCAGTGTGTTGTGAGATCGCATATCTTATGTTTCTGTTGATTTCTATTCCATATGGAATGGTATTCTCCGTGAGTGTGGATAATATTTATTCACGTGGTCCGCATTTTTACATATATGTCATCATGTATTTTGGGGCAATTTTGTATCTTTCGATATCTACGATCGTCACAGCCAGAGAATTTCAGAATCGCAGCAGGATGCTGATCTATCCATTGATTCTTTTTGTGATGGCGGAAACAGTCATTCAGATTGCACTGCCTGAACTTCATGTAACATGGTTATGTATTACGTTGCTTTCTGTATTATATTTTATCTATTGTAATGAGATGTGGAATCAGTTGGATGCACTCACAGGACTTTTGAATCAGAACAGCTATTTGAAACAGACCAGGGAGGTAAAATACAACAAAGGAGTGCTGGTGGTGTTTGACGCGGATGATTTCAAACAGGTCAATGACTGTCATGGTCACGTGAAAGGTGATCTTTGCCTTGCAGATATTGCGGAATGTATCAAAAAAGCATATGCAGACTTTGGATATTGTTATCGGATAGGTGGGGATGAGTTTTGTGTATTACTGAAAAACGGAGCGAAAGAAGAGGAATGCAAACAGGAATTTCTGCGGCGGTGGACAGAGAAACGAAGAAAGTTCACATTTTTCCCAACCGTTTCTTACGGGTCAGCTCCATTTTCAGATGAAGATATTGCAGTTGTCAAAGACAGAGCCGATCAGGATATGTATCAATATAAAAAAGAACGTAAGAAACATCACGCGCCAAGTCTTACAGACGTTTGATTTGAAGTGATTATTCAAAGGGCATATGCTATCATTTTTGTATAGTAAACAAACCTTAAAGGACGCATGTTAAGGTTTACAAATTGTTTCCGAAAGAAGGAATGAATATGAATAAGAAATTTATAAGTATCTTATTAAGTATGGCGATGGTGCTGTCAATGTTATTGGTGCCAGGGACGGAGGCAATGGCGGCAGGAGATTAAGGGAGCCTGTATCGTGAGCGGTACGGGCTCCTTTTTGAGTACGCGTACCGTTATTGAGAAAATAATTAGTTGACACTAACTCTGCATGATGTTAATCTGTGATTAGCATTGACTAACTAAATATATGGAGGAAAGACTATTGAAGAGAATGAGGAGAAAATGCAAAACACTTCTGCTGGCAGTATTATTGCTAATCACAGGTGTGATAATAGGTGAAGTAAACGTATCGGCAGCAGAGAAAGAGATTACCATTGACAGCATTTCCGTAAAGCAGGATTCGTTCAACGGATTATGGCAATTGAAATTTGCGGATGCAAATTATACGGATGCGATCACGAAAATCTCTGTCAATGACACGGACTGGGAAGCGTATAGTTTCACACCTTCTATGGGTGGAAAATATCGTATCCGGGACGGCGCCGTTGAATTTGCACAGAAAAGCTACAGTCAGACCGCAGCGTTGAAAAATGGTGATGTGATTTCAATTACGGCAACCGGATACAAAACATTAGCTTTCAAAGTTGCTATCGCGGATGGAAAGCTTACAATTTCGCAGGATACAAAGCCAGGCGATAACATGAAGCTTTACGTGCGACTAGTCGGAAGCTTTGAGTCGGCACTTGTAAATCAAAAAGGATACGATGCGATCAGTGGTGCATCTACGAATGTGACGCAAAATAAAAACAGTGATGCAAGTGTAGAGGTAGCACTTGTAAATGCAGATCAGGAACCGACAAAAGATGATTGGAAACTTTTGAGCGAAAGCGATATTCGTATAAAATCCAAAGAGTCTTCGGTGATAATTGTAAATCACGACGATGCATCCAAAGGAAATGATTCTGGGATGGCGGGTGTGTATTCCGTTCATGATGGTTCCCTTACGTTAGCCGGAACCCCTGCAAGTGCAGGTACATATGATATCAGCGTATCGATCACAGACGAAGACGGACATACTGCAACAAGTAACAGCCTGCCGTTTCGCATTTTCGGTGGAGAAGAAACATTAAAAGAGCAGCTTGTATTATCGAACTGCACGAAAACGGCAGATGGAAAATATATATATGATATGGAGCCGTGGGCAATTAAAAACTTTACAGATGCTTCCGGTGATCAGAGTGTCACTGTTCCGGCAGATGTAAAAGCGTGGTATGGGTCCCATACAAGTGGTACATATGGAGAACTTGGATACGCTGTACCAGAGGGCACTGCACAGAAGCAGACATTGATCTTGCCAAAAGGATGCAATCTGACATTGGTGAATATGGATATTTTATCCAGTGTGAAAATTATTGTTGAGAACGGTGCAAAGCTCACACTTCGAGATTCTGTCATTCAGGGAGTTGTAGAAGTGCAAAATGGCGGAACATTTTCCATGAATTATAACGACTATGGAAAAGGCGAGTTTTTGAACGGAGCGTCCATTAATGGTCAACTGATCTTGCAGGATGGTGCAACATTGGAAAATGCAAAAATTTACTCGAATACGAACAACATTGCCAATGGATCAAGTGCGCGTCACAATACAGAACCGGTCGTTGTTGTAAATGGAAATGTTTCATTGAAAGGAAAGGTATTCGTGCGCGGCGATGAGGCACCTACCGGAACAGATGCTGCCACAGGAAAAAGCTATACCGGCCAGAGGGGACTGAAAGTTAATGGCACACTTACTCTGGAAAAAGATGCTGTACTTGCTGTCTTTGGCGGTGGGAAAGATGCAACTACATCAAATGGCGGAACAGCAGTTGAGCTAAATGGTGGAACCATTACCGGAGAAGGAAAACTCATCTGCGTCGGTGGCGATGGACATTTTGGAGAAGGTGGAAATGCAGTGAGCGGTACGGGAATGATTTCCGTAGCAAATGCATACTTAGAAGGCGGCGCTTCTGTTTCCAAATCAAGTACACCGGGAAAAGCGTTGGCAGATAATGTGAAGCTTGCAGGAACAACGAATCGAAATCTGATCGATGGAGAAAATGTAAATGATATCGATTATGATAATGATACATATTGGAGAGATATTCTGACTGTGCCGAACCTTTCTTTATATCCGGTAGATGCAAATGCACCGGGCGAGACGACAGAGCCAGAAAAGCCGGGCGAGACGACAGAGCCGGAAAAACCGGGAGAGACAACAGAGCCGGAGAAGCCAGGCGAAACGACAGAGCCGGAGAAGCCATCAAGTGGTGGAACAGATACAAATACAGGTAAGGATAAAGAAAACAAGACGAAAACAACTGTAAAAATAAAAGTGAAAAGCAAAAAGAATGCTTCGGTTAAAACAGGTGACAGTTCCAAGCCGATTTTATGGGCAGTTCTTATGCTCATTGCGATTGCCGGAATAACAAGAAGCTTAATGCTGAGAAAAAAGAACTAATGGTCTTTACAAGTTAATCACTTTTTTGTTCACGGATAACAATAACATCATTTAAATTTAATATCATGTTTGGTTGAGGAAGCACAGAAAGATCATCCCGAAGTATAAGGAAAATGATGATCTGATGTGCTTCTTCGATTTCCTGGATTCTCTTTCCGGCATAATTTTTATCGTTTCGCAAATAGGATGTTGACAAAAAGGAAGAACAGAAGCAATTTGCGAAAAATGTTTTGAGTGGATTAACAGAAGAAGAGATGCAGATGTGTATCCAGGTATTTCAAAAGATTTGTAACAATGCGGATGAATGTTTGAAGAGAAATGCGGAGTGAGATGATGAAAAAATATTTATGTTATTTGACAAGAATGGTAGCTGCCATCATCCTTTCTTTCGGATACTACATCCCGGTTACATTGTTCAGCAAGAAAAAACCAATGGTGGGTCTGCTGATGATCCCAAAGACATGTGCTTACATGTGGATGATCGCAATGGGACTTCAGTTGTTATTTTAGATAATAGGAAAAATTGAAAAGCTGTCGCTTTTACGATGGTTCAATCGCAAAGTGGCAGTTTTTTGCTATCTTGATTTCAAACAGGTGTAGTATTATACTACAGCTATACGTAGATATTGTTTGACTCATTAATAGAAGAAATTAGGGATTTGACATGATGAAAAACATAGGAAGACATTTTACACCGTTTCAATTGATCACGATGGGTTTTGCCGCAGTTATCTTATTTGGCGCGTTTTTGCTGACGTTGCCAATCTCCTCGGTGGAGGGAGTATTTACGCCATTTCACAAGGCTTTATTTACTTCTACTTCGGCGGTGTGCGTGACCGGGCTGGCAGTGCTGGACACGGGGAGCTACTGGTCTTTCTTTGGACAGCTTGTTATTTTAATACTGATCCAGATCGGTGGGCTTGGCGTGGTGACAGTTACGGTTTCGGTTACATTGTTGTCCGGGAAAAAGATTTCTCTTATGCAGCGCACGACAATGCAGGATGCTATTGCAGCGCCAAGGATCGGAGGAATTGTCCGACTGACGAAGTTTATATTAAAAGGAACATTTCTGGTAGAGCTTATCGGAGCGGTATTACTGTTGCCGGTTTTCGGAAAAGATTTTGGCGTGAAGGGAATCTGGATGTCAATCTTTCATTCTATTTCTGCATTTTGCAATGCGGGATTTGACATTCTCGGAACGACGAAAAATACGTTTCCGTCCCTCCTGCAGTATGCGAGAAATGCTCTTGTAAATGTAGTGATTATGCTGCTTATCATTATCGGCGGCATTGGTTTTCTTACATGGGAAGATGTGTGCACGAACACATATCATTTCCGGCGCTATCGACTGCAAAGCAAGATCGTTCTCGTGACGACGGCAGTGCTTATTTTATTGCCGAGCCTTTTCTTTTTCTTTTGGAATTTTAAAAATCTTGCAATGGAGGAACGGCTGCTTGCATCGTTTTTCCAGGCGGTGACACCGAGAACTGCCGGGTTTAACACCGTAGATATCGGAAAGATGGCGGAACCGGCACAGACACTTATTATCATTCTTATGCTGATCGGTGGATCGCCGAGTTCTACAGCCGGAGGTATGAAGACAACGACAATTGCAGTGCTGCTCTTAAATGCATTTGCAACATTTCGAAGTAAAGATACGGTAAGTGCATTTCACAGGCGAATTGATAATCATGTAATACGCGACGCAGCTACACTTTTGATGCTGTATGTGATGCTTTTCTTTGGCGGCGGAATCGCGATCAGCATGTATGAAGGTCTGCCATTGGCCGAATGCCTTTATGAGACGGCTTCGGCGGTTGGAACAGTGGGACTTACACTTGGAATTACGCCACACCTTCATATGGCGTCCCAGTTGATCCTTATCGTGTTAATGTATCTTGGAAGAGTCGGAGGACTTACATTGATCTATGCTGTATTTTCATCCAGAAATAAGAGCAAAGCAAAGTTCCCGGTAGAACAGATTACAGTTGGATAGTTTGGAGGAAATAAACATGAAAAATATTTTACTTATTGGACTTGGAAGATTTGGCAGACATCTCGCTGTAGAGTTAAATGAGCTCGGCCATGAGGTTATGGCAGTTGATGATGATGAAGACAGAGTAAATGAAATTCTGCCATATGTTACGAATGCGCAGATTGGAGACAGCACAAATGCAGACTTCTTAAAATCACTTGGGATTGGAAATTTTGATATTTGTTTTGTAACAATTTCGGCAAATTTTGAAAATTCATTGGAGACGACTTCGCTATTAAAGGAGCTTGGAGCAAAGATTGTTATCTCCCGGGCAGAACGAGATATTCAGAAGAAATTTCTCTTAAGAAACGGAGCAGATCAGGTCGTATACCCGGAACGCCAGGTAGCCAAGTGGGCATCTATCCGGTACACAGCAGACCACATTTTGGATTATATGGAAATTGACGCATCCCACGCAATTTTCGAGGCGGAAGTGCCGGAGGAGTGGCTTGGAAAGACAATCGGAGAGCTGGATGTCCGAAGAAAATATAATATCAATATCATTGCAGTGAAAGATAAAGGTGGGGTGAACATCGCCCTTTCTACAGATACGCTTTTGAAGCAGGATGCGACAATTTTAGTAATCGGAGAACATAAAGCGATTAAGAGATGGTTCAACATATAAAATCTAAACGAGCGGACCTTCTTATATAGAAAATACCTTTTACAGTTTATCAATTTTGTGTATTAGACAGGATAAACCTAGTGGAGTAGTATGTTTTCTGACAGCTGATATAGCTGTACACAAAATATAAGGAGGACAGTAAAATGGGAGAAAGAAGATTAACGTTCCGCGGGGGACGTGCAATGGCGTTGGTTCCTTTGCGATATTTATTATTATTACGATAGGATTATCTTTCGCAAATTTTCAGGATATTAATGCCATGGTTGCAGCAGGTGTGATCGC
>OLSO01002170.1_pt1 | contig 12627 bp, 9 predicted proteins | sample 1672441 | NCBI WGS metagenome assembly OLSO01 (sample SAMEA3136686, study PRJEB25190) | human gut metagenome | biome: human gut; feature: human-associated habitat; material: faeces | place: Austria | collected 2013 | reverse complement strand
GCCGCACATACCGGCCCATGCGGTTGTTCCACAGGTCGTACTCGGCGCAGGCGGTAGCGTCCGGGCGCTGGGCGTAGATCATCAGCTGTTCATGGAACGGATATTTGTAGAGGCGGGCGGCGGTGGTGAGAAAGCCCGCCCACTCCTGCCAGCTGCCGGTGAGCTGCCGCGCCACCTGGTCGGCCATCTGCGCGTATTGTTCTGCTTTGGTTGGCATGGGATTCTGTCCTCCTTCCTGGTCTTATATAAAAGCAGGGCGGCACGGTGGCCGCCCTGCGGGTCAAAACAGTGTGTTATTCATCAAAATCCGGGTACAGCTCCAGCTCGTCAAACTCGGCGTCGGTCATGGCGCGCAGCTTGGCGAGGGTACTGTCGGTCAGGGCCAGCAGCTCGTCCTCGTCCGCCTGCAAGTGGCCGCGCATCTCGGTCAGGGCCTCGATGGCCCCCTGGCGGGTGCCGGGGTTGTAGATGCACAGCAGGTTGGTTTCCTCAAAAGTCAAAGCGTTCATATCAGATCTCCCTTTCCGCGCTCTTTTTGGGCGCTGTCTTTTTATGTTCGGGTTTGGGCTGGCTTTTCAGCTGCTCCACAACGGACTTCCGTTTTTCCGGCAACTCCCGTTGGGGCGGCTGCCGCTGGCCGTTGTTGAGAATGCCGTCGATCATGCCGTAGTCATCCTCCACGGCCATTTCCGCATTTTTCAGCGGGTTGTCCGGCAGGAAGCCGGGAACCTCGGCAAAGCCGAAGCTGTCGCAGTAGTGACAGGATACCTTGCCGTCCCGCTTGATGGCAACGATGTCGCTGACGCTCATGGACGGGTGACGGTAGTCGGCGGGGTGTTCATTGTTGAAGCGGTAAAAAAGCTGTTCGGCAGTATCGCCCTTCAAATCGGAGGGCAGCAGCGGCGCGGTGTAGACTAGATCGTAGTTGTCCCGCTGCGCCGTCTGCCCGATGGACTTGAGCCATTCCAGCCCCTCATAGCGGATGTCCCGCAACTCGTCGGTGTGCTTCACCTGATAAATAGCGAAGCAGTCGCCCTTGTGATCGAGGAACGCCTGCTCCCGTTCCTGCTGGTGGTCCATGCGCTCCTTGACCTGAGCATCGAAAGCCGGGCTTTCCTCCCATTCCTCGCGGGTGACGGCGAAGATCCCGTCGTAGGCGTCCAGGTCGGTGGTATCAAAAGCCATCGCCGGATTCTCACCCTGCTGGACGATATAAACGGTCAGGTCGCGCTCCATCAGCTCATAGGCCCGCTCTTTGGAGAGGGGCAGAAGGTCCCCGTCCAGATAGCCGCTCTTTTCCAAATCGTCCTGGGTCAGCGTGGGGTCCGGCATGGGGTACTCGTCCAGGTGCTGCTCCGGGGCGTCCGGCAGCATGGTAGTTTCCGGGGCGGCGGCCTGGGCCGCTGCCTGCATCTGCTGGACAGCCGCCTCCTGCAAAGTTTCGATCATGGACAGCGGCGCATACTGAATGGATTGGCCGCCCATGTCGTGCATCTCGCAGATTTTCAGCGCGGCGGTGGACAGGGGCAGCTCCGGGGCGTCCAGCTGGCCGCCGTCCAATGCCCGCATTGTGCCCTTGTCGTAGATAGTGTAGTCATAACCGCCGTCACAGGGCTGGACGTGGAGGTACAGCCGTCCGTCCAACTCATAGAGCTTTTCCGCCTGCGCCTGGGCCTTGACCTGCTCAGCCGTCATACTGCCATCTTGAAGGGCGTTGTGCAGTTTTACACACTCGTCATAGGTTCCCGCATAAAGTACCTCTCCGGGGATAAGGGATAAATCATCCGCAACGGTATATTCCTGGATATAGGTACTGTCTGCCGGTGAGGTACGCTCAAAATTGCTGTGGAGCTTGTAAGCATGGCGGGCGGGAGCCTGCATGGGGACCTCCGCCTCCGATGCGGCTTCCTGCTGCGGCACTGTCTGTTCCGACTGGGCGGCCAGGTCAATACCGCGCTCCTTGCAGATAACCTTATAATGCCGGTCAATGTCCGCGATCAGTTCCCCGGCTGCCTTGTTGATGGTCTCTAAACTGGCCCGCAACTCCGGCAGCTCCTTACCCTGGCTCCAGTTGGCGATATAGCCGAAGCTGTTCTCGCCGGTCTGGATACCGTAATACTGGCAAACCGCGTAGGAAATGCTCTCGGCCTCCACCTCCTCGGTGTTGCGGTCTTTCTTCTTGGGCGGCTCCTTGTCACCGGCCCTGGCCGCTTCCTCCTGTGCCTTGGCGTAGTTGTGCAGCTTGCTGTGGGCGATCTCATGGACGGCGGCGGAAACGGTCTGTACCTCGCTCATGCCTGCTCGGATGGCGATGCGCTGCTGGTCCGGCGAGAAATACCCGTCCATGTTGGCGGCCATCGGCTCCACAGAAAGCGGCACCGGCGCGGACCGGCGCAGGGCTTCCATGAAAGCCTCGTAGTTCTGGACGTTCCCGGACAGGGAGGACGCCAGCTCCGGCAGCGGTTTCCCGTCTGTCTGGCTTACATCGAACACCTTCACCGGACGGAACATGGGAATCTCAACTTCCCGTTCCTCCATGACCGCCTTGCCCTCTGCGTCCAGGATGGGGGCCTTGGTGTCCGGGTCCAGCTTCTGTTCCTCGATCTTTTTCTTGAACGGCGTGGGCGCGATGATGGTAATACCATGCTCACCCTTTTTTACATGGCGCTCAAACTGATTTTTCCACTTGTTGTACCCGGCCACCAGCGTGGCGTCCGGCTTCTGCATATAAATGAGCATGGTGTTGTTGACGGAGTAGCGGTGGAAACGGGACATCACGGACAGGTAGCGCATATACTTTTCGCTCTCGAACAGCTCCTTGATACCCTGTTCAATGCCCGCCGTGATTTGCTGCAACCGTTCCCGGTTGGTAGGTTTGTCAGCCATGATGTTCACTCTCCTCCCTATGGCCGAAATTTCAGCGGTGTGTTCTGCGATCCACTGGTCCTGTTCCTCGGTGCTGCTGTCGAGGAAGGTGTCCAGCAGATAGCCCATGTAATCTTTTTTCTGGATGGCCTCCAAAAAGCGCGGGTGTGGGTCCTCGTCCGGCGTCTTGGGGGAATAGTCGGCCTCCCATTTTCGGAGCAAGTGGTAGTAGTCCGTCAGGACACGCCAGCCGTGTTCCCGTTTTTCTTTCCGCGCCTGCGCCTCGGATTTTTGCCGGACATAACTTCGCCGGGGCGGGGCCTTGTTGTCATAGGAAAGGCCAAAATCCTGGGCCAGCTTTTCGGCGGCCTCCTTGGGGGACAGGTCATAGAGCCGGGCGGTGAAGTCGATCACATCGCCGTCTGCTCCGCAGCCAAAACAGTGGAAACGGGCGTCCACCTTCATGCTGGGGTGGCGGTCATCGTGGAAGGGGCAGCAGGCCATGCCGCCGCGCCCCACCGCGATGCCGTAAAGCTCCGCCGCCTCTCTGGCGGTGACGGACTGTTTTACGACTTCAAAGACGCTCTCGCCCATGCTCACTTGCCGCCCGCTTTGGGGACGGGCGGTTTGTACCCAGCAGCCTTGGCCCGTTCGCTGGCGGCCTTGCGGCGCTCGGCGCTGTACGGCTCCCGCACCGACACGCAGCGTTTGGGCACCGTAAAGGTCTGACGGTCCTTTTTCACGATCTGGTCCGGGTATTTTTCCGCCAGCCGCCGCAGCTTTTCCAGCAGGCGCGGGTCGTGGGAATAGACCTCGGCGGTGGCCTCGGCCTGGTTGTAGAGGATAATCGTTTCCTGTTCATACAAACTCAGTTTCATTTGCCGCCGCCTTTCTGCCGGTCAAAGTCCAGCTTGAAGTTGACGTACTGGCCGGTATCTTCCAGCACCACGGTGGCGTCGTAGGTCTTGCCGCTTTTCTCAGAGTACAGCCCCGTCACATGGGCGCGGCCATCTTTGAGCAGCGCCGCCACAATGGCCTTGGTGGGTTGTTTGCGCTTCGCTGCCCACCAGTTGTTGTTCTTCCAGATCGCAAATTTGCAAGATTTGTCCTGACAGAAGAAGCCTTTTTGCATTTCTGCAATTTCACCGCCGCAGCGGGGGCATTTGCCCACCACCTCGCGGGGCGGGGTGAACAGGTACTCGCTGCCCTTGATGACCTGATAGGTTCCCACCAGCTCCTTCAGCATGGCGGTGATCTCGGCCATGAAGTCCTCCGGGGCCAGCTCGCCGCGCTCGATCTCGCCCAGCCGGTACTCCCATTCGGCAGTCAGTAGCGGGGATTGCAGCTGCTCCGGCAGGACGGTAATCAGGGAAATGGCGTCGTGGGACGGCAAAAGCTGCACGGTTTTCTTACTCTTTTTCCGTTCCAGAAAGCCGGTGGACACCAGCTTCTCCAAAATCCCGGCACGGGTGGCGGGGGTGCCCAGCCCTTTACGTTCGGCATCCTCCGGCATATCTTTGGCACCAGCGGTCTCCATCGCGGCAAGAAGCGTATCTTCTGAAAAATGTTTGGGCGGGGTGGTCTTGCCCTCCTTGACGGCGGCCCCCGTGACCGGCAGCTCCTGGCCCTCGGTCAGTTCTGGCAGGGCCTTGTCCTCGGCCTCTTTGTCCGTCTCCACATTTTTCATGCTGGCCCGGTAGGCGGTGTCCAGCGCCCGCCAGCCGGATTGCTTCACCGTGCGGCCCTTGGTGGTAAACTCCGCACCGGCGCACTCCACCGTGACAGAAGTTTCATCGTAGATATAGGACGGGGCCACCGCACACAGCAGCCGCAGCGCCACCAGCTCCAGAATGGCCCGTTCCCCCACTGGCAAAGCAGACAGATCCGCCTCCCGGATGTTCCGGGTCGGGATCACCGCATGGTGGTCGGTCACTTTCTTGTCGTTGATGACCGTTGCTACATCGCAGGAGATGGCGATGCCTTTGCGGAACGGCATGGCGTTGGCGACCAGATTCACCAGCACCGGCAGGCCCTCGGCCATATCGGAGGTCAGGTAACGGCTGTCCGTCCGGGGATAGGTGCAGAGCTTCTTTTCATAGAGGTTTTGCAGATAGTCCAACGTCTGCTGCGCCGTGAACCCCAGCAGGCGGTTGGCGTCCCGCTGGAGGGTGGTGAGGTCATAGAGGGCGGGCGGCTTCTCGGTTTTGGCCTTGCACTCTATCTGCTTGACCGTCACCGTGCCGCCCTGGCAGGCAGTTTTCAGCTGTTCGGCATCGGCTTTTTTGTCCATGCGGGCGCTGGCAGCGGTAAAACTGGGCAGGTCCAGAGCCACAGAATAGAACGGCACCGGCTTGAAGGCGTCGATCTCTGCCTCCCGCTGGACGATGAGGGCCAGCGTCGGGGACATGACCCGCCCGATATTGAGGGTGCGGTGGTACAGCACCGAGAACAGTCGGGTGGCGTTGATACCCACCAGCCAGTCGGCCTTGGCCCGGCAGAGGGCCGCCTGGTGCAGCCCGTCATAGTCCGCGCCGGGGCGCAGGTTGGCAAAGCCCTCCCGGATGGCGGAATCCTCCATGCTGGAAATCCACAGCCGTTTCATGGGCTTCTGGCAGCCCGCCAGGCAGTAGACCGTGCGGAAAATCAGCTCGCCCTCGCGCCCGGCGTCGCAGGCGTTGACTACCTCGGTCACGTCCTCCCGCCGCAGCAGGGTGCGCAGCACATCGAACTGATCCCGCTTGTCTTTGGCGATGGTGAAGCGCCAGGACTCCGGCAAAATGGGCAGGTCATCATAGCGCCACTTGGCGTAGTCGGGGTTGTAGGTGGCGGCGTCCGCCAGCCCGGCCAGGTGCCCCAGGCACCAGCTCACCAGCCAGCCGCCGCCCTCCAGGTAGCCGTCTTTGCGGGTAGCAGCGCCCAGCACGGCGGCCAGGGATTTTGCCACAGAGGGCTTCTCAGCGATCACCAATCGCATCTTCCTCTACCTCCATTTCTTCGTTGGATTTTTTCAGTTTTCTGGAAACGCTGTTGCCATCGTCCAGAAGGCAGTCATAACCGACGTTGTAATCATAGCGGTACAGCTTTCCCAGCAGGTCGTTGATGATGACACGGCAGGCCAGCAGCACCCGCGTCTTATCCACCTGCATGAGCTGGTAACGGCGGTAATCGCTGAAATATTCCTCGCGCAGATGTGTCCGGGCGGCGGTTTCCTCCATCAGAATGTCGATCACGTCCTTGTCGCCGTCCTCTTTCGCGCCCTCGGCATAGTTCAGCATCTCCATCACCATCGGGAAGCTCTGCTCATCCTTCGGGGCTTCCTCTTTGAGATAGCCGATCAAGGCGCAGAACAGGAACCGGGCCGCTGTCTGCTCCGGCTCGGTCAGAGCGGAAAGGGTTTCCTGCCCGCTGGGCAGAAGTTTGTTGCAGACAAAATCGTGGACCTCGCCGCGGAACAAGTGGCGGATGGCGTCGATGGACAGCGCCGGTTTGGAGGTGTCTGTATCGTCCTCCACTTTGTAGATTTCAAATTCTTCTTCGTCTGTCTTTTTGCGCACCTTGGCGAGCGCCGTGCAAACGATGTCGCCGCCAAAGTAGACGCCGAAGCAGATCAGGTCGAACACAATGAGAAATTGGATAAAATAATTCATTTTGCTTTTCTCCTTTCGCGCAGCCACGCAGTCAGTTCTTTGTGGCAGAAGCCCACGCAGGGCTGGCCGGGGCGGTAGGTTCCGCAGCCATAGCAGGGGGGGCCGGGAGATAAAGAGGGAGGACGGGAAGCTGCCTTCCCGCCCTCCGGCCTGCGCGTCATCATGGGTTCATAAGGGCTGTCGGTGAACCGGGTCATTTGGCCGGGTTCTCGCTTTCCTCATCGCCGCCCCCGCCGGCGTCCTCCGGCTCGTCAGATTCCTCGGTCTCCCAAGGGTCCTCGTCCTCCTGTTCGGTATCGTCCTCGCCGTAGTCGTAATCATCCAGGTTGTCGCTGCCCTTGGTCTTGGGCTTCTGCTTGATGAATTTGAAGTAGACCAGCGCACCGATGCCGCCCAGCACAGCCAGCACCACCAGCAGCATCGCCGGGTTCAGCCCTGCCGGTTCCTGTTCCGGCTCCGGCTCTGTTTCCGGGTCAGGGGTGGGTTCCGGCTCCTGGCCCGTACACTCTGCCATATTCACGGCGCACACCGGGCAGGCCGTATTCACCGCACCGGCGGCGCACTTTTCCGTGCAGTTGCAGACGGCGGGCGTTTCCTCCGCCGTCTCGCCGTCCTCCATCAGCGCCTCCAGGTCGGCCTCGTCCACCTGGTTCAAGAAGTGGACGGCGGTCTCCTTGTCCTCGTTGGCGCGGTCAATGAGGATGTAAAAATAGTTACCCGCCTTGGTGGTGACGGTGATGAGCTGCTTGTTGCCGCCAAAGTCATCCACCAGGGCGGCGTTGCCCTCCGGGGTCAGGGCGGGGCTGTCCTCGGTTTCCTCCACCACCACGTTGCTGTCGTTGGTGGCGTCCGCCGCCGGTGTGGCCGTGGGCGCAGGGTCAGTGCCCTGGGCAAAGGCGGTCACAGAGAAGCCGCCCATCAGCATCAGGCAGGTGCAAAGGGCGGCAAAGGTTCTGAAAATCTTTTTATTCTTCATGGGTCATTTCCTCCTGTTCGGGATTGGCAGAACCCACCGCCCGGCCGGGCACCATGCCGCCAGACAGCATGGCGGACAGCTGGGCCGGGGTCATACGCAGGGCGCGGACCATCTGGACGATCTCCAGGTTCTCCGCCTCGGTTTTCTGCGCTTCCAGGTCTTTCAGCTTTTCCTGCTGTTCCGCGATCTTCTCGCGGGTTTTGGCGATCTCCTGGTCGATGCGCTCGATTTTGTTTTTAGCCATAGTCAAATCACTCCTATTCTTCATAAAAATTTGTCACCAGTTCATCAAGCCGTAGCCCTTGATGCACTCGTAGGTCAGGGAATAACTCTTGATTTTGCAGGCGTCGCCGGAATTACCCTCTACGGTGTAAACCCGGCTGCCGTCGGTGCCCACTACGATGCCCACATGGTCGGCGCTGCCATCCAAGTCCCAATCGAAGAAGATAGCGTCGCCTGGGGCGATGTTGGCGTAATCCCGCCCGCCCCATTGTCCGTGCGACTGGAACCAGGGGATGCCCTGGGACTGGCAGGCGGCAAAGCGCGGCTCGGAAAGGCCCATCTGGCCGTAACACCAGGACACGAAGCAAGCGCACCACTCCACGCGGGAATTAAAGCCGTACCAGCTCCAATAGGGCTGGCCGCCCACGTTGCCCACCTGGCTTTTGGCGATGTCCACCACCGCCTGATTGCCGGGCCGGGTGCCGTTGACAAACTCCACACCGGCCAAACTCTCGGAATCGCTGGTGTCGGCGGACCCGCCGCCGAAGATCAGGGGCTTGTTGCCCAGCGTCTGCCGGTACACCTGGTACATTTCCAGCTGATCCGGCGTCAGCAGCTCCAACGCCACGGAGGAGATGGGCTTGCTGGTGAGGGTCACATTTAAGATGTAGTAGTTGTAGGGCACTTCCACGTCATACTCGTTGCCCTCGCTGTCTGTCCGGGTCTCGGTGCGGTAGCGCACCTCCACTTCCTCGGTCAGCGTCAGCTGGTATTGGGCCGCGAAAATGCGTTCCAGCTCCGCCTGGGCGCTTGCCCGCGTGTAGCCTTGCAGCACAGCGGACAGGTAGGCCGCCAGCTCGTGGGGGTCGTGGCCGATCATATCCAGGTCATAGCGGTACTCGTCATAGCCGGGGTGGCTGCTCTCGATGTTGTCGATCTCGGCTTGCAGCGCGGCCTCCTTGGCGGCGTAGTTGGCCTCCACCGCCACCAGCTCCGGGTCATCCGATGGGTAGGTGGTGCCGGAGATCATCGAACCGATGCTCTGCGCCATCATGGAGCAGGAGGACATGGTGTTGAGCAGCAAGCAGACGATTAAAAATAGGCCCAGGGCGATGCCAAAGCCCTTTTTATGGCGCATCACATAGGCCCCGGCCTGCTGGGCTTTCTCCTTGACCGTCTTGGCCGCTTTGCCGGTCTTTTGGGCGGCACCGGCGGCGCTCCCGCCGGACTGTGCGGCCCGTTTGGCGGCGGCGTACTGCTTCTTGATCTGCTGTTTCTGCTGCCAGCGGGACAGCGGGTTGCTGGCTGCCGCAGGGTTTTCATAGACAGACTTCTGGAACAGCGCCTCGATGTTGGCCTTTTCCAGCTTCCGCTCGGCCTGGGCGGCCTTGCGGTAAGGTTTCAGTTTGTGGCTGCGGTAGCCCTCCCTCGCCAGATGCACGCCGGTCTCTACGGCTTCCTCAGACTTGTGGGCGCTTTCCACGCCCACGTTACCGTCCTCGGTCTTGCGGATCTCCTGGTGGAGCTTGCCCGCCACTGCGTTGCCCGGCGCGTCCCGCACTGTATGGGACAGTTTGGAGGGCGGCCGGGGCTTATCCTCCAGCACCAGCTTGGTCGTGACCTTGCCGGTCTTGGGGTCCACCTCGGCCCGTTTGACCTGCTTTTTCGGGATTTTTGCCTGCGCCTTGTCCGCTTTGACGGCGGCCTTCTCCGCCTTGCGGATGGGCTTTTCCAGCGCCGGGTCCGCCCGTTCTTCCTCCGTGAAGCGCAGGCGCGGTTCCTTAATCAAACCATTCCCCCAGCATGAGGGAGGCCGCCATGCTGGAAAGCTCCGCATAGGCCGCCAGCCCCAGCGGACCCACGAAGCGGCACTCGGTCAGGCAGGCGTAGAGCTGGGCCACTACGTCGGCCAAAATCTGGACCTCGGTGCCCTCCAGCACAGTCTCACCGGCCTGCCCGCGCTGGACCTTGGCGGCGCACAGAATCTCCACCAGCCGCAGCAGGCCGGTCTCGCCGGTCTCGGTCAGTTCAGCGGCCTGATCCGCCGCCGTGCGGCACTCGGAAACGGCGTCCGCCATCGCCGTCAGGAGCGCGGTGCGCTGGGTTTCCAGCGCCCGGTCCAGAAACATCATGTGGTCGTTATGCAGAATTTCGGGTTTCATCGTCCATCAGCCTCCTTCATTTCCTGGGGTTTGGTCGTCATAATGCGATACAGTTCGGTGTTTTTCGGGAAGTGATCCACAAAGGGCAGAATCGTGGAGCCGTAGAACAGCAGCCCCTCGCCCTCGCCGGAGTGGGTCACATAGGACAGCTGGTGCGGGGAAATGCCCAGCTGCCGGGCCAAAATCTGCCGGTCGCCGCCCGCCTGGTTGAGCATATACACGAAGTCGGAGTTTTCAAAGATGTTCTCCACCTCGCGGGAAGAAAGCAGGTCCTTCACGTTCTGGGTGATCCCGGTCGGGATGCCGCCCCACTTTCTGAACCGCTTCCAAATCTCCACCGTATAGGCGGCGGTCTGTTCCTCTTTGAGCAGCAGGTGCATCTCGTCGATGTAGTAGCGGGTGGACTTACGGGCCGCCCGGTTGATGGTGACGCGGTTCCACACCTGGTCCTGCACCACCAGCATCCCGATCTTTTTCAGCTGCTTGCCCAGCTCCTTGATGTCATAGCAAACAATGCGGTTGTTGATGTCCACGTTGCTGCGGTGGTTGAACACGTTGAGGGAGCCGGTGACGTAGATTTCCAGCGCCGTGGCGATGTACTGCGCCTCTTTCTCGTCCTGCGCCCGCAGCAGGTCGTACAGATCCTCCAGAATGGGCATATTCTCCGGGCGCGGATCGTTGAGGTAGTCCTGATAGACCAGCCGCACACAGCGGTCAATGATGGTTTTCTGTACCGGCTGTAATCCGTCCTTTCCGCCCACGATCAGCTCGCACAGCGACAAGATGAAGTCGCTCTTCAGCGACAGCGGGCTTTCATCGTCCGAATAGTCCAGGTTCAGGTCCATCGGGTTGATGTAGTTGGTGGAGGTGGGCGAGATTTTGATGACCTGCCCGTGCAGGCGCTCCACCAGCGGCGCGTACTCGGCCTCCGGGTCGCAGATAATGACATCATCCGAAGTCAGCAGGAAGCAGTTGGCGATCTCGCGCTTGGCCGAAAAGCTCTTGCCGGAACCGGGCGTACCCAGAATCAGGCCGTTGGGGTTTTTCAGCAGCTTGCGGTCCACCATGATGAGGTTATTGGACAGGGCGTTGATGCCGTAGTACAGCGCCTCTTTTCCGTTCTGAAAAAGCTCTTGGGTGGTGAACGGCACGAAGATGGCGGTAGAGCTGGTAGTCAGCCCCCGCTGAATTTCCACCTGGTTCAGCCCCAGCGGCAGAGAGGACATCAAGCCTTCCTCCTGCTGGAAGTCCAGCCGGGTCAGCTGGCAGTTGTACTTCTGTGCGATGGAACTGGCCTGGAAGATGTTGTTGCCCAGCTGGCGGGGATTGTCGGCGGTGTTCAGCACCAGGAACGTCACCAGGAACATCCGCTCGTTGCGGCTTTGCAGGTCCTGCAACAGCTTCTTGGCCTCGGCCCCGTAGGTGGCAAGGTCGGACGGGATGATGTCCATGTCATACCCGGCGCGGACGGCCTTTTTCTGTTCCTCGATCTTGCTGCGGTCCAGGTCGGTGATTTTCCGCTTTACCGTCTTGATGGCCTTCACCTGATCCACCGACTGGATGTGCAGATTCACAATGAGGGAACTTTCCATATCGAGAAAGTCCGCCAGCATACGGTCATTCAGCTCCGGGGCCAGAATCTGCACGAAGCTGACGGCCCCGTACTTCTTTCCCATGCGGAACTGCTTGCCGGTACGGAACTCGAAGCCGGACGGCGCGATAAAGTCCTTGGTGGAAAGGCCGCTGGGAGCCAGCCAGTCCCACTCGAACTGGAAGGGCGCCTGCTCGTCCATGTGGAAGATGGCGTGAAGCTGGGCCAGCCGGGCTTTGCCGTCCAGAACCTCGGCGGCCACGCCCAACCGCTTAAAGTTGTTCAGCACATCGGTCTCGATGCGCTCCAGACGGGGCTTGGCGGAGCGGATGCTGTCGGCCTCGATGGAAAAGGTCAGGTACTTGGTCTTGATAAGGCCGTTGTTGCCCCGCGCCAGCTGGTTTTGCAGCATCTGCGTGTACTCCACCCGGATGGGGTCAAAGTCATCCCCCTGGGCCGGGATGGTAATGCTGTTGGCGAAGGTCTCCTGGGACGCCGCCAGGTTCAAAAAGGACAACTGGAAACGGATGGAGCTGTCGAAGTAGTTGAGGAAATCGCACCAGCCTTCAAAGATGGCGGTCTTGTCCTCGTTCTGGCTGAGCTGGTAGTTGATGTCCTGGAACTGAATGGTCTTGGTGTAGCGGCCATCCGCCACCTTGCAGATGCCGTCCGGCCACATCCGCTCATAGGGGATGCTGTCCTGGGCGGACCGCTCCTTTTTGCCCGTGCGGTTGGCGCGGGCAATCGCTGCCTCGATTTGTTTGCGTTCGGCGCGGGTCAGCTTACGCCGGGGTTTGGTCTGCGGCTCTGCCGGTTCGGCCTGCCGCTTTGTCTTTGCCGCGAACAATGTCATACACCTCCTTGTCGAGATTTGCCTGCCGCTCCAACACGGCATAGAAGTTGTTGGTGCGGTAGGGGCGCTGCTTGGGCCGGATGACGGCCACCTTGAGGATGTTGCCGATGATCTTTTCCAGGGGCTGGCCGTGTTTTTCATACATCGCCAGCATGAAAAAGGGCAGCATGACGAGCATCATGCACATGGCCGCCACGCTGTTGCCAGCAGGCCCCCGGAGCAAAAAGAAAAGCGGCACGCCGATGAGCGCCCCGCAGCCGAAGCAGACAAGCTGCCTCTTGGTTAAGTTGAACGCGACCTTGGTTTTGACT
>OLSO01002162.1_pt1 | contig 12648 bp, 10 predicted proteins | sample 1672441 | NCBI WGS metagenome assembly OLSO01 (sample SAMEA3136686, study PRJEB25190) | human gut metagenome | biome: human gut; feature: human-associated habitat; material: faeces | place: Austria | collected 2013 | reverse complement strand
TGTTGGTCTTTATTTCCTGGAATATTTTGGAAGAGACCGTCTTCGAAACGTTCTGAGTGACCCATCTTACCAATAATTTGACCGTTCTTACTTGTGATACCTTCGATAGCATTTACAGATCCGTTAGGATTGTATTTAGAATCCATGCTTGGTTTACCTTCGAAGTCAACATATTGGGTAAAGATTTGACCATTGTCACGAAGCTCTGCGAATTCCTCAGCTGTCACGACAAATTTACCTTCACCGTGTGATACTGGGATGGCATGGATGTCACCAACTTTTACTCCAGCAAGCCATGGTGAGTTCGTGTTGGCAATACGTGTTTCAACCATCTTAGCCACGTGTTGGTTGGCATCATTGTAGAAGAGGGTTGGACTCGTGCTGCTTGCATCTTCAAAGTTACCGTATGGAAGAAGACCTGATTTAACAAGGGCTTGGAATCCGTTACAGATACCAATAATCAAACCACCACGTTCGATGAAGCTATCAATGGCTGCACGTACTTTTTCATTGAGCAAGATGTTAACGATAAATTTAGCTGATCCATCTGGTTCATCGGCTGCTGAGAAGCCTCCTGCAAAGAAGATAATGTTAGCTTTTTCGATATTGTCAACCATGGTGTCAACAGACTTGACAATAGCTTCCTCATTAAGTGTTACAAATGGTACCAAGTTAACTTTTGCACCTTCTTTTTCAAAGGCCTTAGCTGAATCGTACTCAGAGTTAGTACCTGGGAATACTGGGATGTAAACCACTGGTATCTCAACTGTTTCTTTAGCTTTGATCACAGCATCTGATGCCACAGCTGGTACTTCTTCCAACTCAGTTGCTTGTGCAAATTCCGTTGGGTAAACCTCTTCCAATTTACCTTGGAAGGCACTGTCAAGTTTGTGTCCATCAAGCGTTACACCATTGACAGTAAGTGTAAAGTCAGCTGCTGTTTGTCCAATCTTGGCAACACCTGAAATCTCTTCCGGAGATGTGAAGACGAATCCACCCAATTGAGCTGTCAAGGCAGTCTCAAGATTTTCAAGGGTTACAGTGGCACCAATATGGTTACCAAATGTTGCAAGGGCAAGAGCTTCAACCACACCACCATATTTGACAGCTGATGCAGATCTGACTTTATAGTCAGCTTGGATGGCTTCAAACTTAGCAAAGTTAGACTTGATAAGATCGAAGTCAATTTCTTGTGCCAAAGCTTGACCAGGAATGTAGTAAATATTTTCACCAGCAGCTTTGAATTCTGGAGAAAGAACCTTACGGCTATCTGCAGTTGTTACCCCAAAAGCAACCAAGGTTGGTGGTACTGTCAATTCTTCAAAGGTACCAGACATAGAGTCTTTACCACCGATAGATGGCAAACCAAGTTGAATCTGAGCTTCGATTGATCCAAGGAGAGCTGATACTGGTTGACCAAAACGCTCTGCTTGTTTATCCATACGCTCGAAATATTCTTGATAAGAGAAACGAGCCTTAGACCAATTTGCACCAGCAGCAACCAAACGAGCTGTTGCTTCGATTACTGCATAGGCAGCGCCATGATATGGAGACCATTCTGCTACATAAGGGTTGAATCCTTGCGCCATAACAGAAGCAGTTGTTGTCACGCCATGTTGGACTGGCAATTTCTGTACAGAAGCTTCCGTTGGTGTGATTTGGTAGCGACCACCGAGTGGATGATTGACTGTTGAACGACCAACTGAACTATCAAAGATGGTTTGTAAACCTTTTTGACTGGCATGGTTAAGGTCAGCCAAGACTTCAAGAGTATCAGCTTCAAGGGTTTCAGCAGATGTTTGACGTTCTTCTGGAAGCTTGACATCCTTGTCAACCACCTTAGCATCTACAACCACACGTACACCGTTTGTATCAAGGAAACGACGTTCCAAATCAACGATTGTTTCACCATTCCAGTGCATGACAAGATTTGGTTTTTCAGTTACTGTCGCAACGACAACAGCATCAATATTTTCTTTATTACATTCAGCAACGAAGGCATCTACATCTTCTGGACGAACCACTACAGCCATACGTTCCTGAGATTCCGAGATGGCAATTTCTGTACCGTTCAAGCCTTGGTATTTCAATGGCACTTTGTCTAGATCAATTTCAAGACCATCTGCCAATTCACCAATAGCCACACATACACCACCAGCACCAAAGTCATTTGATTTCTTGATAAGACGTGTCACATCCCCATTACGGAAAAGACGTTGAATCTTACGTTCTTCGATGGCATTCCCTTTTTGAACTTCAGCACCAGCTGTTTCAACAGATTCAACCGTTTGAACTTTAGAAGAACCTGTCGCACCACCGACACCGTCACGTCCAGTCTTACCACCAAGCAAGATAATCACATCACCTGCTTCAGGTTTTTCACGGACAACATTTTCCTTAGGAGCCGCACCGACAACTGCACCTAGCTCCATACGCTTAGCAACGAAACCTGGGTGGAAGTATTCACGAACATAAGTTGTTGCCAAACCAATTTGGTTACCGTATGAAGAATAACCGTGTGCCGCTGTTTTAGAAATCACTTGTTGTGGCAATTTACCAGCACGAGTTTCAGCAATTGGTGTTGTAATATCACCAGCACCTGAGATACGCATGGCTTGGTAAACGTATGAACGACCTGACAATGGGTCACGAATGGCACCACCGATACAAGTAGCCGCTCCACCAAATGGTTCGATTTCCGTTGGGTGGTTGTGGGTTTCATTCTTGAACATGAGAAGCCATGGTTCTTTCACACCATTGACATCCACTTCAATTTCAACTGAGCAGGCATTAATTTCATCAGACACTTCCATGTCATCCAAACGACCATTAGCACGCTCATAACGACCAAAAATAGTCGCCATATCCATCAAGGTTTGAGGTTTTTCTGTACGTCCCAACTCATCACGCATGGCAATATACTTGTCATAAGTCGCTTGCAATTGTTTTTCAAATTTAGAAGCTGAGAAGTCGATGTTTTTCAACTCAGTTTCGAAAGTCGTGTGACGACAGTGGTCAGACCAGTAAGTATCCAAAACCTTCAACTCAGTCTCAGTTGGTACACGTCCAATGGATTTGAAGTAATCTTGAATGAAGAGAAGGTCATCCACTTCCATTGCCAATCCTTGCTCAGCCTTATACTTAGCAAAATCTTCTGCCGTATAAGTTTCAAAGAAATCCAAGCTTGGAATGGTCTTGTCAGACTCAGAGAAATCCTGTTTCGCAATGCCAACAGTGATATCTTTGAAACGAGAATCCACTGGGTTCAAAAGGTAGTTTTTGACAGCTTCCAACTCATTCGCATCAATATCCTTGTTAACCAAGTACAATTGCGCTGTGTTCACTGTTACGTCATTTGAACTACCAAGCAAAAGCAAAGCTTCTTGTGAAGATGCCGCACGTTGGTCAAATTGACCAGGCAAACTTTCGATAGCAAAGAAAGCATACTTCTCAAGATCAGCCTTAACCGCAGCCTCGTCCAAAACAGTATCAGTCACTTGCTCAGAGAAGATGTGTTTTTCCGCACGCGCAAACAAGTCCTCTGCCAAATTAAAGACATCGTAAACCTGAACAATACGAAGATCATTCAAAGTTTTCAACTGAAGATTATGCTTTAATTCTTTTACTAAAGAGTGAGATTTCACACGAAAATCAGCTTTTTTCTCAACGAAAATACGTTTATCCATTTTATTTCCTTTATCTATTTCTACTTAAAGATTGTAGTGAAGACCAAGTATTCTATTTGTAAAAGGCTACTTCAATCCTTGCAATTTTTCCAATACAACTTCATAAACATCTGTCAAGCTACCAAGATCACGACGGAAAACATCCTTGTCCATATGGTGCCCTTCAGCATCCCAAAGGCGGCAGTTATCTGGTGAGAATTCATCTGCCAAGATAATCTTGCCATCCTTATCAAAACCAAATTCCAATTTGAAGTCAATCAAGCGAAGACCAATTTGTGCAAACCAATCTTTCAGCAATTCATTGATACGACGCGTTTCTTCCTTGATATAAGCAATTTGTTCATCATTGGCAATATCCAAGAACTTCACATGCTCATCATTGATGAATGGGTCATCCAAATCATCGTTCTTGTAGTAAAATTCAACGATTGGAGTTTTCAAGTCCAAACCTTCTTCAACGCCAAAACGTTTAGAGAAAGAACCCGCAGTCACATTACGAAGAACAACCTCCAAAGGAATGATAGTAACTTTCTTGTTAAGTTGTTCGGTATCAGAAATACGTTCGATAAAGTGAGTAGCTACACCCGCAGCATTCAATTTTTCAAAAATAAGAGACGAAATCTGATTATTTAGCACACCTTTTCCTTTAATAGTCTCCTTACGAGCACCATTAAGCATGGTTGCCTGGTCCTTATAGACCGACTTAATCACATTTTCGTCTTCTGTACTATAAATATCTTTAGCTTTCCCAGTATAAATCAGTTGGTTTGACATGGAATTGTTCGCCTTTCAAGTTTATTCGTCTTAATTATACCACACCAGAATCCAAAAACCAACATATAGCAAACTTTATTACTTGGGTAAAAAAACAACGTTCGTGTTTTAGTTCTTTTTTAGAGTTTCTTAATAAATAATGTATAGAAAAAAGGAGTGTGACAGAACTAAATCCATATAACATTTAGTTTCTTGCCTCACTCCAACAAAATAACAATCGTATAGTACACAACGATTATATTATTACGTCTAGCTTTCTTATTCTTTATTCAATTCCTCAGACAAATAGTCCAACAAATCAGCTACCTTAACCATATGGTCAATAGTATCATCGGAAATCTCAAGGTCGAACTCATCCTCCAAATTAATAATGAATTCCATAAGCTCTATTGAATCCACACCCAAGTCATCTAATTTGGTAGCTTCGGTTAAAACAATGTCCTCTTTACCCATCTGCTCTTGAATAACGAGCTGCATTTTCTGAAGAATTTCTACTCTACTCATCAGTTAGCCTCCTCTTTCGGACTAAAGGCTTCAACTAGCTGCTCAACAACCTTAGTATCAAGCATCGTACGAACCTGCTTAATGGTGTAGTAAACCGCCTTAGCATCACTAGATCCATGACATTTTACTACAGGAGCTTTAAGACCAAAGAGAACCGCACCTCCAGCGCTAGAGTAATCCATAGTCTCTTTCATACCTTTTAGGCTGTCTTTCAATAGGAAGGCACCTAACTTAGCTTTAAGACCACCATTCATGATAGCTGACTTAAGAGTCTTCATGGCACCAAGTCCCGTTCCCTCGATTGCCTTGAGAACTGCATTTCCTGTGAAACCATCAGCAACTACCACATCAGCAGCTCCAGACATAATTTCACGCGCCTCAACATTACCAACAAAGTTAATACTTGGCTCCTTAGATAAGAGCTCAAAAGCCTCCTTACGAAGACTATCCCCCTTTGTTTCCTCAGTCCCATTATTAAGGAGACCTACACGAGGGTTGGCAATGCCACGCACATTTTTAGCATAGAAAGAGCCTAAAATAGCATATTGATGCAAATGACTAGCTGTATTTTCCGCATTTGCACCTAAATCAAGCATATCAAAGGGTTGACCAGTAAAACTTGGCATTGTTGACATAAGACCTGGACGCTCAACTCCCTTAATACGTCCGACCACGAAGAGACCTGCAGCCAGAAGGGCACCTGTATTTCCCGCAGAAATCACGGCACTTGCTTTTTTCTCCTTAACAGCCTGTGCACCTAAGACCATTGAAGCTTTTTTCTTCTTACGAATGGCTTTAGCTGGCTCATCATCCGAATTTATCTTTTCATCAGTATGCACAATGCTCACACGTTCATTCGCTGTCAAATAGGTCTTAATTTTAGCTTCATCACCATAAAGCTGGATTTCAATATCTTTGAAATCTGCTATAGCTTGGTTGACACCCTCTACAATTGCTTGTGGCGCATTATCGCCACCCATAGCATCTACTGCAATTACATGCATAGCATTCTCCCTCTCGTCCTCTGCCATAAAACATAAACTCAGATTTCTATCAATAAAATATTATGTAACTAAAATAGAGTAGTTCACTGTTTCTAGCAGAGTCTTTCAGCTTATTATCTTCTTATTATAGCACGAACTGACTTGCATTTTAACCCCTGAGACTGAAAACCATTACTTTCCTGTTTCACGTGAAACAAAAAGAAGATAATGTCTAGTCAGCACTATCTTCTTTATTCATAATATGACCCCAAGAATTTAGATTATCAATAAACTTCTTACTTTTAAGATGTATTCCAACATAATTATCATAGAGGTCATCAATAAAATGTCGTAGCTTTCGTTTCATGTCATCCTTAACAGATATGCTTCTCAATTCCTCAAAAGAAAGCCCCTGAAAACGATCTAAAAGATAAGGTACATTAGGATCCAAGTGACTACGCCTTTCATCCTCTGCATAGTGATTTGGACAAAGTAGCCCCGAGAACTTATACGAAAAATCAAAAGGAAGGCCTACACGATGGCAAAAGACACACTCGTGAAAATTCAATCGTACACCGAAACGGTCTAAAACCTGAATCTCAAAGATATTAGTCAAGATTTCATAATCCAAGCCTTCTTCCATTAATTCAAGCGTCTTCTCCAAGAATGCAAATAATTGCGCATCTGCCACACCGTCAGCAATAGCAGCATCCGTCAGAGCAGCTAAATAAGTCGCATAAGACAGCTTGAAAATATCGCTTGTAATTTCCTTAAAGGATTCTGCTTGGCTATAATCCTCTATGAAAGATAAGCCCTCATCATTTACAGTCATCATGAATTCAGCGATGGTTAAAGGTTGAATCACAGCACTTAATTTACCTGACCCACCACCTCTAACAAAAAACATCCGTTTCCCAGCTTGCTCGGTAAAAATCTTAACTAGCTTATCATTCTCACGATAATTACGATTGAAGAGGACAAGCCCTCTACTCTCAAGCTTCTGCATGCTCTTCCATAAACTCTTTCAAACGAGTCATAGCTGTTTCAATAGTATCCATGCTAGCTGCATACGACAAACGAACATAGCCTTCGCCATACTTCCCAAAAGCAACCCCTGGGATAATCGCAATAGCTTTTTCACGAGCAAAGTCTTGACAGAACTTAAAGGAATCTTGAGTATAGCCTTCTGGAATCTTAGCAAAGATGTAGAAAGCACCATCAGGTTTAATAATTTTGAAACCAAGTTCAGTCATTTTTTCAAGAATATAATCACGACGCTTCAAATACTCAACTTTCATTGGTTGGGCATCATCTTTACCAGCAGATAAGGCTTCAATAGCTGCAAATTGTGCCATAGTAGCTGCAGCTGTTACCAAATACTGGTGACTCTTAATCAACTGAGCCGTCAAGACTGCAGGTGCAAAAATCAAACCAATACGCCAGCCCGTCATCGCATGAGATTTAGACAAACCATTAATCAAAATCGTTTGTTCTGGCAAATACTCAGCAATAGATACATGTTGGTCCACATAAGTTAGCTCAGAGTAAACTTCATCGCTAACAACAAAAATATCGTATTTTTTCAGAACTTCAGCCAAATCTTTAATCTGTTGACGTGAGTAAGTCACACCTGTTGGGTTAGTTGGGTAGTTAAGCAAAACAGCTTTAAGCTTATCTCCCTGCTCCAAAATTGCCTTTTCTAACATCTCCGGAGTCAAAACAAAATCATTAGCTGTTGTATCAATTTCAACAATTTCAGCACCAACTAAATTTGCAATCGGCTCATATCCAGGATAGGCTGGTGCAGGTAAAAGAATCGTATCACCTGGCTCCAAAATCGCTGTCAAAGTTGCAGAAAGGGCTTCTGTAGCTCCAATAGTCACCAATATTTCATTATCTGGGTTATAAGTAAGATTATATTTTTCCTTAACAAAATCTGCCGCAGCTTGACGCAAAGCAGGAAGTCCTGCCATACCTGTATAGTGAGACTGGTTAGCATCGATAGCAGCTTTAGCTGCTTCTTTCACATGATCTGGAGTCGTAAAATCAGGTTCACCAAGTGTCAACTTTTTGATACCTGGTACATCTGAAATTGATTGGTCAAACTGACGAATCATCGAAACTTCAATCTTATCTAAATTTTTATTAAAACGTTGTGTTAAATCCATCACTGTCACCTCTTTGCAATTATGCCTTACATTATATCAAAAACTCAAACGCATTTAAACACCAAAAAAAGCTAGCCCAAGCTAGCTTTAGTCTATTTATGGCCCATTTCAAACAAAGGTGACAATGGACGTTTTTCATGAATACGAATAATTGCCTCTGAAATCAAATCAGCAATTGAAATTTGTTCAATCTTATCAATCAAACGTTCTTCTGGAAGATAAATCGTGTCCAATACAACAAGCTTCTCAATAGCAGATTTTTGAATATTATCAAGTGCTGGACCTGACAATACAGGGTGAGTACATGAGGCATAGACATGAGTTGCACCAGCTTCAGCAAGCGCATCCGCCGCATGACAGATGGTACCCGCAGTATCAATCATATCATCAATCAAGATACATGTTTTACCTTCAACGTTACCAATGATATTCATAACCTCAGAAGTGTTCATTTTATCAACACTACGACGTTTATCAATGATTGCGATTGGTGTTTTCAAACATTGAGCAAGTTTTCGTGCACGAGTCACACCACCATGGTCTGGAGAAACAACAACAACATCATCTCCAGTAAGACCAGCACGATCAAAGTAATCTGCGATAAGTGGAGCACCCATCAAATGGTCTACAGGAATATCAAAGAATCCTTGAATTTGAGAAGCATGGAGGTCAACTGTCAAAAGTCGATCAACACCTGCAACCTCAAGCATATTAGCAACCAATTTAGATGTGATTGGCTCACGTGAACGTGCCTTACGGTCTTGACGTGCATAACCATAATAAGGCATAACAACACTGATCGTTTCTGCACTTGCACGTTTTAGCGCATCAACCATAATCAAAATTTCCATCAAGTTATCATTTACAGGAGAGCTTGTAGATTGAAGAATAAAAACGTGATGACCACGGATAGATTCTTCAATATTAACTTGAATCTCACCATCTGAAAATTCACGAACACTTGATTTTCCGAGTTCAATACCCATTTTATCAGCAACTTTTGCTGCTAATTCCTGGTTAGACGATAAAGCAAACAACTTCAAATTCGTATAAGACATGATTTCCTCCAAAATATCTACTAAACCATTCTACCTTTTTTTAGATTGATTTTCAATGCAAAATAAATGGTGTCACAGTAACTTAACAAGACTAAAAAGATTTAACCTTAACCTCGACATTTTCCCGTCTAAAAGTAATTCCAGAAAGTAAAGACATTTTGCTATAAAATAAAAACGATTCGAGAAAATTCGAATCGCCTTCTTGTAGTCATTATGGGTAAATATAGTATACAGAACCACCATGAGCTGAAGATGTTGGATCAAATGTACCACGGTAGTTACCGATTGACATGTTACCAGCATAGTTTGATTCCATAACTTGAATTGAATTTGCACCTGATGCTGATGTTACGTAAGCTACGTGACCATAACCACCACCATCATTTGGCCAAACCGCAATTGCTCCGGCTACAGGAGTTGTACCAACTGAGTGGCCAGCTGCTTGTGCGCTAGCAATCCAGTTTTTAGCATTACCCCAGTAATTACCAACCCATGAAGCTAATGATTTAGCACCCCAAGTACATTGACCAACAGGATATGTATTAGGAGTTGAGGCAGCTGATACTTTAGGTGTTTCAGCTGCTGGAGCTGGTGCTTCTGAAGCTGCAGGTGCTTCGCTAGCAGGAGCTGGTGCTTCTGAAGCTGCAGGTGCTTGACTTGCTGGTGCTTCTGAAGTTGCTGCAGGTGCTTCGCTAGCAGGAGCTGGTGCTTCTGAAGCTGCTGGAGCAGCTGATTCTGGCTGTGCTTCAGATGTTGCTGGAGCAGCAGGCGCTTGAGTAGTTTCTGAAGTTTCTGATGAAACAGGTTCTTGTGCTACTTCAGATGTTGCTGTTTCTGAAACAGTAGCTTCTGAAGTTGCTGCCGCTTCTGATTGAGCTACAAATGCTGCTGCTTCTGAAGAAGCTACTGCTTGTGCTGCTGCCTCTGATTCTGCAATTGCTTGAGATTGAGCAACTGATGCTGCAGTTGAAGCTGCCACTGATTCTGCAGTTGATTTAGCAGAAACAAGTGATGTTTTTTCATCTTGAGCTGTAGCCAATTCTGCAGCCAAAGCAACTTGTGCTGCTTCTAGTTCTGCTTGTTGAGTTGTCAAACCAGCTTCTGTAGTTTCAAGTTCTGCTTTATTAGTTGCAATCTCATTAATAGCAGCTTGGTTTTGTTCTTGTTTTGCAGCAAGCTCTTTTTGATCAGACTCTTGTTTTGTCAACATGTCATTATTAGCTGTAACAACTTTTGAAATAGCTGTGATACGAGTAATAGCTTCAGAGATTGACTTAGAGTTCAAGATAGAGTTGATGTAGCTAGTCGCAGTATTATTTTGTTGAGCACTACGAGCTTGTTTCGCCAAAGAATCTTGACGAGCTACAATTTTACTTGATAATTCTTGAATTTCAGATTCCAAATCTGCTGATACTTTTTCAAGTTCAGCATTTTTAGTTTCCAATTCTGATTTTTGTGTTCTAAGTGTAGATACTTGAGATTGGATTGTAGCAACTTGCGCTTGTGCAGTCTCTTGTTGAGAAGCAAGGTTACTAATTGCGTTATCTGCAGCAGCGATTTGCGAATCATAATCCTCTGCATGTACTGATGCAGCTGCTGATAAGGTTACACCACTTACCAACACTGCTGAAAGAATACGTTTTTTCATAATATAAAATACTACTCCTTTTCGATAAGACCTTTTAATTGTATCAAAAAATGGCGCAAATTTTGTTACGCCAATATTACAGTTCTATTTAAATCTATCAACTGACAGATACAAAAATAATTTTTCAAGAATAGGTTTAATAAAGATAAAGATCAAAAGATTAAACACTATACTAGGACTTAGTTGATAAATAATAAAATTCGTCACAGACTCATTGGAGAAACCATAAAATAAGGCAAAGCCAAAATTTATAGTATCAAATAGAAAGAGGAATAAAAACATTAACAAAAAATCAACATAGGTATTTCTCTTAATAATTCGACCTAGCTGAGTTAACAGATAGCATAACAGTGGCAAAGTTAGAATTACTATACCAACTGTTTTGAAATAATAGGTATCATAAAGAAATCCAAAATAAACAAGGTAAAGAAAGGAATACTTATTTGGAAAATCAAGAGTTAAGATGAAAATATAAATAATAAAAAGATGAGATGATAGAAAAAATTCAGGAGATAAATAATGATTAAATATCATCGAAATATGACCATCCCATAGAAAAGGAACAATACTCAGTAAGAAAGGAATAATAGAATACTTGGATAATTTCATATTATTTACCATCTCCAACTAGAGTAACATAAGAAATTTTATCAAAATCAGCATAAGGTTTCACCAAAATCGTACGATTTCCTTCATAATCACTCACAGAGTCTACAGTACCAATTGGAACATCCTTTACTGATACATCATCAAGACCACTTGTAACTACTTCAGTGCCAACCTTAACGTTAGAAGATGAATTGAGTTGTGTCATCTCTAACAGCTTCTTTTTATTATCATAACGAGATATAATCCCGAAAATATGGTTATCATCCTCTGATTTGACGCTAGAAGCAAGGTAACTATCACTAGAACTACTAGAAAGTAAAGAAATAGTAGTAGTATCATCATATACCTTAGTTACCAAACCAATTACTCCACCATTAGAAGTTGCTAACATAGATTTACTAACATTCTTAGACTTACCGACATTAATTGTTAACTCTTTTAACCAAGTCACAGAAGGTCGCATAGAAACTTCAGCAGTGAGAACATTATCACGACTTAGTTTGTCCGAAAGATTAAGCGAAGCTCTTAAAGAATCGTTCTCTTCTTGCAAGTTAGAAATAATAGATGATTGATTTTCTAAATTTGATAAAGATTTTTTTAAATCTCGATTCTCATTATAGGTTGATAAGAGATCAGAAATAACATTATGAGATTTTGATAAAGCAGTAAATGGAACTGAAACCACTGAGTCTACTTTGGTAACGAAACCCGAAACATTAGATGAGATATCCTTCGTTAATTTTTTATTAGTAAAGACAAAAGAAAAAAGCATTACAAAAAATAGAACAATAATAAACCCATAAAGAAGAAATCGATAAAAACTATTTTTCATTTTGTCACCTCAGAAAAAAGAAAACGAATTATCTAAAAGATAATTCGTCATAATACTACGGAGAATGGGGGATTCGAACCCCCGCGCCAGTTACCCGACCTAACGATTTAGCAAACCGTCCTCTTCAGCCTCTTGAGTAATTCTCCAATATGGGCACGAGTGGAATCGAACCACCGACCTCACGCTTATCAGGCGTGCGCTCTAACCATCTGAGCTACGCGCCCAAGCTAAATGCTTGGTTATTTGTTTCCAAATAAAGCGGGTGACGAGAATCGAACTCGCGACAACAGCTTGGAAGGCTGTAGTTTTACCACTAAACTACACCCGCTTAATGGGAGTTAACGGGATCGAACCGCTGACCCTCTGCTTGTAAGGCAGATGCTCTC
>OLSO01002159.1_pt1 | contig 12681 bp, 13 predicted proteins | sample 1672441 | NCBI WGS metagenome assembly OLSO01 (sample SAMEA3136686, study PRJEB25190) | human gut metagenome | biome: human gut; feature: human-associated habitat; material: faeces | place: Austria | collected 2013 | reverse complement strand
CCGTCAGATTGTTTTCTTTCAACAGAGTGCAGAGCGATTCATAATGCTGCCGCGCACCACAGCAGACCCGCCAGACGGCTGGGCAGATAGTTTGCCGCGTCGTCCAGCTTGGCGGGGATGCGGCCGAAAGAAAGGTACTTTTCGTTTTTGTAGCCCAGCATGCTGTCCATGGTGTTGATGGCCTTGTAGGTCAGCGCCAGCGGTGCCCCGCCGATGAGCATATACAGCAGCGGCGCGATCACGCCGTCGCTGGCATTTTCGGCCACGGTCTCCACGGCGGCTTTGGTCACACCCTCAGCGGTCAGATTCTGGGTGTCGCGGCCCACGATACGGCTCACAGCCTTGCGAGCTGCGGGCAGGTCGCCCTTCACAAGCTCCTTGTGCACGTTCATGCTCTCCTGCGCAAGGCCCTTTGCGGCCAGTGCCTGCCCGCACCAGAACATCTGTACGGCCAGCCCCAGCCACGGGCTGAGCCTTGCTGCGCCCAAGCAGACAAGGCCGGTGCACACAAAGGTGCCCACCGGCAGGCAAAAAGCCACGATGCCGCCGCCCAGCAGTTCGCCCTGGGGCGTTTTGGGCAGGCGGGCGCGTAGGCGCTTTTCCAGCGCGGAGATGACCTTGCCCATGAGCACCACCGGGTGGGGCAGCCACGCGGGGTCGCCGAAGAGGGTGTCCAGCACAAAGCCGCCCAGAACGGCCAGCCCGGTCATACGTCGGCCTCCCTGATGTACTGCACGGTCTTTATAAGGTGCAGCACCCGCTTGTCGGCCCAGTCGGCGGCGTCCAGCACAAAGCCGCCCGCGTTGGGGCCGCACCATTCGTAGTAGTCTTTATGGGGCAGGGCGTAGCGCTCCAACGCGGCCATCTGGGTGCCGCCGTGGGCCAGGATGACCAGAAGTTCCTCACCGTCGGCCAGTGCCTTGTCTACCAGTGCCGAAAAGGCGCGGCAGATGCGCTCAGAAAAAGAGGCCTTGGTCTCGCCGTCCGGGCAGGGGCTCTCACAGTTGGCGGCTACCCAGGCCAGATAGTCCGGGTCGTGCTCCATCTCGATGTAATTGCGGCCCTCAAAGCTGCCAAAGCACATCTCCTTCAGGCCGTCCACCGCCACCAGCTTTGCAGTGGGGAACAGCACCTCAGCGGTCTGCCGGGTGCGGCACAGCGGGGTGATGTACACGGTTCGAGGCTCGATGTCTGCCTTGCGCAGCATCGCGCGGCCAGCGGCAGAAAGCGGGATGTCCCGCTGGCCCTGATAGCGCTTCTCGGCGTTGTATTCGGTCAGGCCGTGGCGCAGGAAATAGATCAGCATGTTGGCAGTTCTCCTTTCAGAACGGTGGGGATGCCGCAGAACATCTGCACAACGCAGTCTGCCCGTGCGGCCAGCAGACAGGCCAGCCGCCCGGCGGCTTCGCGTCCGGCACGTTCGGCGGGGTCCATGGGTACCACGCCGCCGCCCACCTCGGTGGCAAGTACGATATCGTAAGCGGACAGCTCGTCCGCGAGTTTTTCCAGATTTTCGGCCCCGGCGGCCAGCTCCTGTACATCGCAGATGCACCGTCCGGGCAGGGTCTTGGCAAAGGTACGCTTGCCGCTGTAAAGCGGCCCGGTGATAAAGATCATAACAGCCCTCCCCACTGGCAGGCACACAGTGCCGCCAGCATCCAGATCTCGGTTTTCTGCAAAAACCACCCGGCCAGATCACCGGTGATGCCGCCGAACTGCTTGCAGGCAACGGCGTGGTACCGCCACAGCACAGCCAGTGCGGCCAGCACCAGCGCCCAACCACCCAGTGCCAGCATGGCGCAGCACAGTACAGCGGCCAGAAGGGCCAGCACCCGGCGTACAGTGGCTCTGTCGGCGGCCGAGGCAAAGGTGTGGGCAAGGCCGGTGTTCTTTGCCATGGGGAACGCCGCCACCGCATAGCCGGAGAGCGCCCGTTCCAGCACCAGTGCCATCATCCAGAGCAGCCCTGCCTGCGGGGTAAACTGTACACAGGCGCACAGGGCCAGATAGGCCGCAAAGTAGCTGCACAGACGGATCACGGCAAAGGCCCCGCAGTGAGGGTCCTTTAAGATCTCCAGCTTCTTTTCCCGGTCGCCGTAGCTCGAAAGTGCGTCGCAGGTGTCGGCGTAGCCGTCCAGATGGATGCCGCCGGTGACCCAGACCGGGATCAGGCAGAAGCCCGCCGCCCGCGCCGCATCCGGCAGGGGCAGCACGCCGCACAGGAACCACAGCAGCCCGATGACCACCCCGATGAGCGGGAAGGCACACATCGCATACCGCATGTTCTTTTCGGTCCAGTTGAACTGTGGCACCGGCACAGCCGAAAACATGGCGAACGCCACGGCAACGGTCTGCAAAACGATCATTTTTCCACTCCTTTATAATAAACAGGGATGCCGCACACCACCCGCACCACGGCGTCGGCCCGGGCGGCCAGCGCGTTGTTCACCTGCGCCAGCGCCAGCAGATAGCGGTCGGTGTCGCCTGCGTAGTCGGCCCCGCCGCTGAACACCTCGTTGGAGACGACGATCAGGGTTTCACACTGGGCATACACGGCGTCCAGCCCGGAAAGAATGGCCTGCGCGGTCTGCGGCCCGGCCCTGGCGGGATCATAGAGCTCGTTGGCAGTCAGGTTGCCCAGATCTTCCAGCAACGCGGTACCACGGGCGGGCAGATGCACGGCGTCCAGATGCAGGGGGCACTCCACCGTTTCAAACTGTTTTGCCGCCCGCATTCTGCGGTGCTTTTCCACCCGGGCGGCACATTCGGCGTCCCACACCTGCATGGTGGCCAGATAATAGCGCGGCAGAGTGCTGCGCAGTACCAGACTCTCGGCGTATTCGCTTTTTCCGCTGGCCGCCCCGCCGATCACCAGCGTCAGCATTGCGGGGTGTACGGCGTGATGCCGCCCTCCGCAAAGGAATAACAGTGGTCGTACACCGCCAGTGCCATGTCCCACAGCGGGAGGCTGGCCACAGCGCCGGTGCCCTCGCCCAGATGCAGCCCGGCGGTGAGAAGCGGGGCCTTGCCCAGTGCATCCAGCACCAGACGGGCGGCAGGCTCCGAGGAACAGTGACTGGCAAACACCGCTTTGGCCGCGGCAGGGCACAGCCGCACGGCGCACAGGGCCGCCACGCCGCTGATGAAGCCGTCCATTACCACGGGCACGCCTTCCAGCGCACCGCCCAGAAAGACGCCGCACAGCCCGGCAAGATCAAAGCCGCCCAGCTTGGCCAGCACGTCCAGAGGGTCTGTGGGGTCCGGCTTGTTGCGCAGGATGCCCCGGCAGATGGCATCCACCTTGCGGGCCAGCCCTTCATCCGAAAGGCCGGCTCCCCGGCCGGTCATCCGTTCCACCGGCTGGCCCAGCAGCACCGCTGCCACCGCACTGGAAGTGGTGGTGTTGCCAATGCCCATTTCGCCGGTGGCCAGCAGCTGCACACCGGCAGCTTTCTGCTTCTGCACCAGCCGGATGCCCCGGCCGACGGCCTCCACAGCCTGGGCGCGGGTCATGGCGGGACACTGCGTGAAATCAGCAGTACCGGCGGCAATGCGGCAGTCTGCCACCCCCGGCACCGGGTCTCCGGCCATGCCCATGTCCACGGGAACTACATCGCAGTGGGCAGTACGGGCCATCTGGCACACGCTGGTACGCCGGGCAGCCAGATTCTCCGCCACTGCGCGGGTCACGCTCTGGTCGGTCTGGCTCACGCCCTGAGCCACCACGCCGTTGTCGGAGCAGAGCACCAGCACAGCCCGGCGGGAAACATCCAGCGCCGCACTGCCGGTGAGGGCGGCGGCATCTTCCAGCAAAGTTTCCAGTGCGCCCAGCCCGCCCAGAGGTTTGGCCAACCCGGCCCAGTGGGCGTGGGCGGCGGCGCGGGCAGCTTCATCCGGCGGGGTGATGCCGGAAAGTAAAGTTTTCAGTTCCGTTTCAGTCATGTGTGTTTCTCTTTTGTCGTTGATAGAACTTCGCACCACTTACAAAGCGGCGGGGCAGGGGAGTGCCTGCCCAGTAAAGATGCGGGAAACCGGCGTACAAACTCATGCTTGCAAATCCGCATTCCCACTGTACTTTTTCGCTTTTCCAAACGGAAAAGCCCGAACCATTGTCGGTGGAATCCCAGTGATGGAATTCGTGAATATACAAATGCTCTCCGGCATGGAACAGCAGGCTGTCGGCTTTGGCGGTCATGTCGGCATAGCCGAACCGCACCAGCCGCCCCACCTTGACGCCTTTGCCGGGCAGAACGCCTGCCATGGGCCAGGCGGTACCGCTGGCATCTTCCAGCGTCTGCCCCAGATACAGAAAGCCGCCGCACTCTGCCACCGTGGGCAGGCCGCCATTTACGGCATCCCGGATGGCATCGCGCATGGTTTTGTTTTCGCTCAGCGGCCGGGCATACAGTTCCGGGTAGCCGCCGGGCAGATACAGCCCGCAGATGTCCTCCGGCAAGGCGGTGTCGTGCACCGGACTGAAGAACACCAGCTCTGCCCCAGCAGTGCGCAGGCAGTCCAGCGTTTCGGCGTAGGCAAAGCAGAATGCCTTATCCTGTGCCACAGCAATGCGGACGCCCGCCGTTTGCAGAGCAGGCGGCGGCACCGGGGCAGGAGCCGGTCGTTCGGTCAGCGCTTCCAGCGTTGCCCAGTCCAGATTTGCTTCCAGCGCATCGGCCAGCAGGCCGATCTTCTGGGCAAGATCGGTGATCTCTCCGGCGGTTTTCAGGCCCAGATGGCGGCTCTCCACCACCGCCTGCGGCAGGCGGGGCAGATACCCCAGCACCGGCAGGCCGGTCTCGGTTTCCAGCAGGGGCTTGAGCATCCGGAAGAGCTTTTCGGAGCAGTCATTCAGCAGGATGCCTGCAATGTGGCTCTCCGGTTTGAAATGCACAAGGCCCTGGATCTCTGCGGCCAGCGTCACACTGGCCCCCTTGGGCTGTACCACCAACAGTGCCGGCAGGTCCAGCGCATCGGCCAGCTCCCAGGCACTGGCGCGGGTGGTCAGGCCCTGCCCATCGTAAAAACCCATGGCCCCTTCGCACACCACAGCCCCGTGCCCGGCAGCATAGTGGGCGTACAGTTCCCGTACCGTATTTTTGGCAGAAAGATAAAGATCCAGATTGTGGCTCTCCACCCCCAGCACCGACCGGTGAAACATGGGGTCGATATAGTCCGGCCCGCTCTTGAAGGCGCAGGGGTCCATGCCCCGCTTTTTCAAAGCGGCCAGCAGGGCGCAGGTGACGGTGGTCTTGCCGCTGCCGGAACGCGGTGCGGCGATGACGAACTGCATCATTTGCGTTCTCCCGTGATCAGAAAAATGGGGTTGTTGGCGGTCAGCAGGTGGAGCCTGCCTGCCGGTCTGGTACGGCTCACGGCAAGCTGGGTCACCTCAGCGGAAAGGCCATGAGCCGTAAGGGCTGCAATGGCGGCGCTCAGAGATTCCAGCGCAATGGCGGCAATGCAGATGCGCGCATTGGCGTTTTTGGCCAGAACCGTGTCCACCACCGCGGCCATGCTGCCCTTGGTGCCGCCAATGAACACGGCATCCGGGGCAGGCAGGGCTTCCAGTGCGGCAGGGGCACGGCCCTCAATGAGGGAGAGGTTCCACGCCGCAAATTTTTCGCGGTTCCGGCGGATGAGGGCGCAGGCGTCCGGCTCACACTCCACCGCATACACATGCCCCTGCGGGGCGGCCAGTGCCAGCTCCACGCTCACGCTGCCGGTACCGGCCCCCACGTCCCACAGGGTGTCGGCAGGGCGCACGGCCAGTTTGGCCAGCGCGGCGGCCCGCACTTCCTGCTTGGTCATGGGCACCTCGCCCCGGATGAAGGCCTCATCCGGCAGGCCGGGGGTGCGGCGTTCCGGGTGAACGGTATGTTCCACCAGCAGGACACTCAGGGAAGCAAAGGTCTGCCCGGCCAGTTCCTGCGCGGTGCCAAAGTGGATCTTTTCGCCGGGCGTGCCAAGGTTTTCGCCCACAAGGGCGTGGGCATCGCCCAGCCCGGCGGCGGTCAGTGCGGCACACAGGGTGGCCGGGGTCTCGGCCCCGCCGGTGAGAAAGAATACGGTTTTATGGTTCATGCAGGCAGACACCGGGTCGCAGGCACAGCCGTGGGCAGAAACAAGAGTCCAGTCCTGCCAGGGGCGGCCTACGGCGGCGGCCAGCAGCTGTACGCTGGAAAGGCCGGGCAGCACCCGGCAGGAGATGCCAAAGGCCCGCAGCATGGGCAGCAGCTGGGATGCGCCGGAGTAGAACCCGGTATCGCCGCTGTACACCAGCGCAATTTCCTCGTCCGGGTGCGCGGCCAGACAGGCCAGAATTTCGTCCGGTTTGTACAGGGCCTGCCGGTTTCCGGTGCAGCCCTCCGGCAGTGTGGCCAGCAGCCGCTTTGCGCCCAGAATGCGGTCGGCACCCTGCAGGGCGGCAAGACCCTGTGCGGTCAGGCTGCCGGGGGTGCCGGAGCCCATACCAATGAGTGTGATCATCCTTTCAGCACCTCCCTGCAGCGGGTCAGGATCTGGTCTGCCGTCTCACCGGTCTCGGCCGGGCGGCGGATCACGATGAGCTGGACGCCGGTGTCGGCGGCAGCCTGCGCTTTCTCGGCAAAGCCACCGGCGGCCCCGCCGTCCTTGGTCACGAGAAAGCGAATGGAGAATTGCTCCAGCAGGGCCCGGTTCAGCGCGTAGGAGAACGGCCCTTGCAAAGCAAGGATATTCTTGTGGGGGATGTGCGCGGCCTCGCAGGCGGCAATGCCGTCCAGTGTAGGCAGCACACGGGGGTACAGCCGTTCCGGGGCCAGCTGCGCAAAGGCAGGCAGCTCCTTGGCCCCGGTGGCCAGCAGGACATTGCCCTGCGTTTGGACCAGAAAATCCGCCACATGTGCCGCCGACTGGAACACCATGCTCCCGGCAGGCAGGGGGCTTTGCGCACGCAGCAGCCGGTGATATTCCACCCCGGCGGTGCGGCAGGCCGTGCGGATGTTGCGGGTGGCGTCCACCGCATAGGGGTGGGTGGCGTCTATGCACAGGTCGGCTCTCTGCACAAGGGCGGCCATCTCGTCCGGGGTCAACCGGCCGCAGTGCACCGTGATGCCGGCAAAGCTGCCCTGTTCCTCGCTGCCCAGCGGGGTGGCCACGCTCACCAGAACGTCCGCCCCAAGCTGGGCCAGCTGCCGGGAAAAAATGCGGCCCTCGGTGGTGCCGCTGAACACCACTGCCCTCATACGCGGTACCCCCGCGGCGTGACCATGCGGCCCTGCAGCACCCGGGTGTTGCGGTTGCCGATGTACACGGTGGTGAACATATCCACGGGCGTTTGCTCCAGCTGGGCCAACGTCAGCACCTGAGCGCTCTGGCCCTCCCGGCCGATGTTGCGCACCAGTCCACAGACGGTGTCCGGGGCCTTGCCGTTTTGCAGCAGGATGCGCACGGCCCGGGCCAGATAGTCCGGCCGCCCCTTGGAAGAAGGGTTGTACACCGCCATGCAGAAATCGCCCATGGCCGCTGCGGCCAGCCGCTTTTCGATGACCTCCCACGGGGTGAGCCGGTCGGAAAGAGAGAGCACACAGAAATCATGGGCCAGCGGGGCACCCAGCACCGCGCCGCCGCTCAGGGCGGCAGTCAGGCCGGGCACCACCTCCACGGTCACGTCCGGGCAGCCTTCGGCCAGCTCCAGCAGGGGGCTGGCCATGCCGTACACTCCGGCGTCACCGCTGCACACCAGAGCCACGGTCCGGCCGCTGTGGGCAGTTTCCAGTGCCCAGCGGCAGCGGTCCAGTTCTTTGGTCATGCCGGTGGCGTAATATTCTTTTTCCGGGTAATAGGGGCGTACCAGATCCAGATAGACCGGATAGCCGCACAGCACCTCGGCTTCTTCCAGGGCGCTCTGCGCCTGTGCGGTCAAAAACTGCGGGTCGCCGGGGCCAAGCCCGACCACATATACGATATCAGCCATTCTGCCACCTCCAGTCCGGGGCATAGGGGCACAGCGCCAGCGCAAAGGTCACACCGCCGCCCGCCTGTTTCGGGATGCGGATGCAGCCGCCGGACGCCAGCACAGCGGCCCGCTCACACACGTTGTCCACCCCGGTGACGCTTTGCACAAAGGGAGATGGTGTGAACGGCCCGGGCAGTGCCCGCAGCTGCTCCGCAGAATAAAATGTGATGGGCCAGCCGTGGGCCCGGCAGAACGCCAGCAGCCCGGCCTCGTCAGCCTTCAGGTCGATGCTGGACGCCGCCGCGATGCACGCCGGGGCAAGGCTGTGCCGGGCACAGAAGTCAGTAAAAGCGGCTTCCAACTGCTCGGCACATGTCCCCCTGCGGCAGCCGATGCCCAGCACCCCGATGCGGGGCACCAGATGCAAAGCGTCCCCGGCAGGGGAGAGGGTAAGGGCAAAATCGGCTTCGGCAGGGGTCCGTGCAGGATCCACCCCGGCGGGCGGGGTGCCCTGCACGGGAAACTCAGCGGCAAACCGCACCGACTGCCCGGCCAGCAGCTTGCTGCTGACATGCTTGATGCGCTCCGCTTCCAGCACCGTGCAGTTCTGGTGCTTTGCCCACTCGTCCACCGCAAAAATGCCGTGGGCGTCGGTGGCCGTGGTGATCACCGGAACGGCTCCGCACACGGCGGCCAGTGCACGGGCCAGGTTATTGGCACCGCCCAGATGACCGGACAGCACCGGCACCGCAAAGCGGCCGCATTCGTCCAGTACTACCACCGCCGGGTCCGACGCCTTGCTGCGGCAGTGCGGCGCAATGGCCCGCACCGCAATGCCCACGGCTCCCACAAAAACAAGGGCGTCGCTCTGCGCAAACTGCAGGGCGGTCCACCCGGCAAGGGAGACGCCGCCGCTGCCGCAGCGGTCCACACTGCCGGGCAGGGCGTCTGCCAGCCGCCGGGCCAGTGCCAGACCGGTGTCGGTAAAGGCCAGATAGGCCCGGGTCATTGGTCGGACCCCTTGCGGAACTCGGTGGTAAAACCGGGGTCGTACAGCTTGCTGCGCTCGTACCGGGTGCCAAGGAAATCGCCTGCCACGATGAGCGCTGTTTTGGTGATGCCGGCGTCGTGCACGCTCTGCGCCAGAGAACCCACGGTACAGCGCACGGTTTTCTGCTCCGGCCAGGTGGCCTTGTATACCACGGCGGCGGGGGTGTCCGGCGTGTAGGCACCGCCCTGCAGCAGAGCATCCTGCACCTTGTCCACCAGACCGATGGACAGGAAAATCACCATAGTGGCCCCGTGGGCGGCAAGACTGGCCAGCTTTTCCCGCTCGGGCACCGGGGTGCGGCCTTCCATGCGGGTGATGATCACGGTCTGGCTCACGGTGGGCAGGGTGTATTCGGCATTCAGTGCCGCCGCCGCGCCGCAGAAGCTGGACACGCCGGGCGTGTCATCGTAGGCGATGCCGTCGGCGTCCAGTGCATCCATCTGCTCCCGGATGGCCCCGTACAGGCAGGGGTCGCCGGTGTGCAGGCGCACGGTGATTTTGCCGTCTGCCTCCATGGTGCGCATCACATCCAGCACCTGTTCCAACGTCATCTCGGCGCTGTTGTAAATGGCGCAGCCGGGTTTTGCCAGTCCCAGCAGGGCCGGGTTGACCAGACTGCCCGCGTAGATGATGCAATCAGCCTCCTGCAGCAGGGCTGCGCCCCGCCGAGTGATCAGGTCCGGGGCACCGGGCCCCGCGCCTACAAAGTGTACCATAGCAGTTACTCCTTTACCAGTACCGTTGCAAAATATCCGGCCTTGCTGCCATCCTGCGGCGGGCGCGCAGTCGAAAGGTCGGGGAAGATCGTTTCATCCGGCAGGCCGCAGCTGCACACGAGGGCGCTGCGGCTCAACGCACCGTGGGCGTCCAGGGTGCCCAGCAGGGCGGGCAGCTGACGCCCGGTTTTCATCAGGACTTTCGTGCCGGGGGCGTCCAATACCTCGTCGGCCCGGCTGCCGGGAGCGATGGTCAGTGGAGCGTCCATGCCGCCGGTAAGGGGCTGATTCAGCCGGGCTGCTGCCGCGCAGAAGCTGGGCACACCCGCCGCCATCGCGGTGGCATAGCCCTGCGCCTGCAGGATCTCCAGCAGATAGCCAAAGGTGGCATAAATGGACACGTCACCCAGGTTCAGCATGGCCACATCCTGCCCGGCATCCAGAAAAGGCCGCACTGCGCTGGCAGCGGTCTCGTGAGAGGCGCGCAGCACGGCGGCGTCCCGGCTCATGGCAAACTGCAGGGGCAGAATGGTCTTGCCGTCCAGCTCGCTGCCCAGCGCCCGGCGGGCGATGTCCAGCGCCAGCATCTGCCCGGAAGCGGTCTGCGGCGCAGCCAACACCGGGCACTGCCGCAGCAGACGCACGGCCTGCAAAGTCAGCAGCTCCGGGTCGCCGGGGCCGACGCTGACCCCGTAAAAGGTGCCGGTCATGCGTTGTTCCATTGTTCAAGCAGCTCCTTTGCAGTTTGTGTTGCGCCAAGCGGCCCATGCTGGTTGGAAAACAGCACTGCACCCACCCGGAAGGCTTCACCCGCCCGGCGGTCGAGGTGCAGTTGGATGGCATCCAGCAGGCTTTCCAGCACCGGGGCGCGCAGTCCGGCGGTGTCCAGCAGCTCCAGACAGGCGTCGGTGGTGGCGGCAGCGTACAAAGCCGCGCACAGCTCCCGGCTTGCCCCACAGAGGGCGGCATGGGCACAGAACAGCTCGGTGCGACAGTCGGCCGTGTGGGAGTGGGTGTTCATGATGCCGCCGGCCACCTTGACCAGCTTGCCCACATGGCCCACCAGCAGCACCTGCTCAAACCCGGCGGAAGCCGCCATATCCAGCGTATCTCCGATGAAGTTGGAGGTCTTGACCACCGGGATGGCCGCAAAGGCCGGGTAGGTGTCGTGCAGGTAGTCCAGCCCGTAGTTGCCCGGGGCAAGGATGAGCCGCTTTGGGGTACCGGCCCGCAAAACAGCCTGGTTCATTTCCAGCTGGATGGTGTCCAGGATGGCCTGCTGGCTCATGGGCTCCACGATGCCGCTGGTGCCCAGCACCGAAAGGCCACCCTCCACCCCGATGTGCGGGTTGAAGGTGCGCCGGGCCACTTCCTCGCCGTTCTGGATGGAAATGGTCACTGCAAAGCCGCCGGTATAACAGGCGGCTTCAGCCTCCCGGCGCAGGGCCTCGGCGATCATCTGCCGGGGCACATGGTTGATGGCGGCGGCACCAACGGGTTGGTCGAGGCCGGGTTTTGTCACCCGGCCCACACCTCTGCCGCCGTCGATGCGGATTTCCGTGCAGCCCGGCAGCAGTTCCACTGTGGCGATCACCGGCAAGCCGGTGGTCACATCCACGTCGTCGCCGCCGTCCTTTTCAATGGCGCATTCGGCCCCAGTGTCGGTGCGGCGGCAGAACAGGGGTGCTACCTCCACCACGATGCCCTTTGGGGTGCGCAGCGCCACCGTCTCCGGCGCATGGCCGGTGAGCAGCAGCCGGGCCGCGCCCGCTGCCCCCAGCGCCGCACAGGTGCCGGTGGTATAGCCGCAGCGCAGCAGCTTCTGCCCGCTGCGGACGTAGTGCTCGAACGTGGGCTTTTGGGGCTTTGCCTGCCCGAACAGGGCCGTGTACTGCGCTTCGCTCAGCGCATAAAGCGCGCGGATGTTGTCCGGGGCAAAGGCGGCATCCGGGGTCAGCACGCCGGAAACATGGTCCGGGAACACGCACACCACTGCGTCCGCGATCTTCTGTGCCATGTCCAGCTCATGCAGGCTTACGATGACCGCAAGGCCCTGTTCATGGGCCAGCTTCTGCAGGATGGTCAGCAGCTCGATCTTGCCCTTGATGTCCAGAAAGGAGGTGGGCTCGTCCAGCAGCAGCACTTTAGGCTGCTGGCAGATGGCACGGGCCAGCAAAACACGCTGACGCTGGCCGTCACTGATGCAGTTGAAGTCCCGGTCCGCGAGATGCGCAGCTCCGGCAATTTCCAGTGCATCCTGCACGGCCTGCCGGTCGGCGTCGGACAGAATGCCCAGCCGCCCGGTGTAGGGGATGCGCCCGGCGGCGGCAAACTCAAAGCAGGCGGTCAGCTCGGTGCGGCGGGTGTGGGGCAGCATCAGAGCCAGCTTCTGCGCCCGGGCCGTGCCGGTGTAGGCGGTCAGGTCCTGCCCGTCCAGCAGCACAGTGCCGCCCAGCGGGGCCAGCTGTCCGGCCAGTGTTTTGAGCAGGGTGGATTTGCCCGCACCGTTGGGGCCGACAAGGACAAGGATCTGCCCCGGATTTGCCCCCAGTGCAATGCCGGAGGCCAGCGGCGTTTTGCCGTAGCCGATGGCAAGCTCCTGCGTTTCACAGAGAAATTCCTTCATTGTGCACCCTCCCGGTTCCGGCGGATGAGCAGCCCGATGACCACCGGCGCACCAAACACGGCGGTGACCGCGCTGATGGAAAGCTCCGTGGGAGCAAACAGGCTGCGGGCGATCAGGTCCCACAGCAAACAGAAGGCGGCCCCGCCCAGGCAGCAGCCCGGCAGCACCACCAGCGGCTTTGCGCTGCCCAGCAGCTGCTTGACCAGATGCGGCACTGCGATGCCCACAAAGGAGATGGGCCCCGCAAAGGCCGTGACACAGGCCGCCAGCAGACTGGAAAGCAGTACCAGCAGCCGGGAAAAACGCTTCACGTTCACGCCCACGCTCTGGGCATAGGCTTCGCCCATCTGGT